>ENA-ORXD01002039-ORXD01002039.1-sediment-metagenome-genome-assembly--contig:-NODE-2039-length-14548-cov-3.449520_pt1 | contig 14548 bp, 9 predicted proteins | sample MGYA00237862_ERZ511471 | MGnify/ENA metagenome assembly ERZ511471 | reverse complement strand
TCGACGAACTTACATCTCCGGTCGGGCCACTCGTTGACCCTCCCGTTCGGTGTCTGGTAGTCGAGTTGGCGCCGCCGGATCCGTCGGATCGCCGCAGTGATCTCGAGCGTCTCCGGAGCGCACTTGAGGCGGAGTTGGTTCGGGCCATGCCGGATCCGGCAGCTAACGCGCCACGGGTTCTGATCCCGCTGGAGGTGGTCCAGACACTACCGGAACTCCTGCGCTCGTCGGATTGGCGGGTAGGTGTCGCCTTCCATAATGCGGATGGGTGCGTGATGGTGCAACGCGTGATGGCGGCTGATGCTATGCCCGAGTCGCTTGTGGTGGCGGTCGATCTTGGGACGACCACGGTATGGGGCGAGCTTCTCGATGGATTGTCGGGTCGGAGGCTGGCCTCAGCGGGCTCATTGAATCGTCAGATAGCCTATGGGGACGACGTGATCAGCCGCATGGTGCGTGCTGCTGAAGAAGGCGGCGCCGAGCGTTTGCAGGCGGCCGCCTCGTCGAGCATCAATGACGTCCTTGACCAGCTCACCATGTCTTATGGAACGCCCGGGGACGGCATCGACCGCGTTGTGATCGCCGGTAACTCGACCATGACGAGCCTTCTCCTGGGTGTCGAGACCAAGCACCTGCGCCTCGAACCATATGTCCCACCTCTGGACTCGACCACTCCTGTCTCCGCCGAAGGGCTGGGTCTTTCCCCGGTGGCACGCGGTGCGACACTTCAGGTTCTTCCCCTCGTGGGTAGCTATGTCGGCGGCGACGTGGTGGCGGGTGTCTTGGCTTCGCGCATGGCGGAGAGCGAGCGGCTCTCTCTGTATATGGACCTCGGCACCAACGGCGAGACGGTCTTAGGAAACAAAGACTGGTTGCTCGCGGCGTCATGTTCGGCAGGTCCGGCTTTCGAGGGCGGGGGCCTGCGACACGGCATGCGGGCGAGCGCGGGAGCGATCGAGACGGTGACGATCGATCGCCAGACTCTCGAACCAAGTGTACTGACCATCGAAGATGCCGCTCCTCTCGGCATTTGCGGCTCGGGTGTCATCGATGCGGTCGCGGAATTGTTTAGGTCGGGGGTGCTGCTGCCAAGTGGTCGTTTCAACACCGAGATCGGCGCCCCTGGGCTGCGCGAGGGCGAGGGGATACCCCATTTCGTCCTTGTCCCGGGCGCCTACTCCGAAACCGGTGAAGACATCGTGCTGAGCGAGACCGACGTAGACAATGTCTTGCGGGCCAAGGCGGCGATGTTTGCCGGAGTCAGCACTTTGCTGAGAACGGTGGATGTGGAGTGGGAGGATTTGGAACGCATCATCGTCTCGGGAGCGTTCGGGCGCCACCTAAGACTGCGAGAGGCCATGGCCATCGGCCTGTTTCCCAGCTTGGATCCAGAGCGCTTCGAGTTCATCGGAAACGGGTCGCTGGCCGGCGCGCGCGCCGTCGCTCTTTCCTCCACAAGTGAACGGAGGGCCAGAGAGGTGGCGTCGCTCATGAACAATATCGAACTCTCCGACAACAGCCTCTTTCAGGAGGAGTACATGGCCGCGATGTTCCTCCCGCACACAGACTCCTCCCGTTGGTCTGTATGACCTCGCGATCTGATACCTACCGGGGCTCCATCCGGACGATACAGGTCGGAGGAATGCCGATTGGTGGTGGGCAGGCGTTTCCCCTGCACTTCTTCGACGGGGCGCTCCCGACGCCGATCAGAATCTGTTACGAGATCTGGGATTGTTCGCCCGATGATTGGTCGGCGGAACTCGAGGCGGTCTACGGCCATGTCTGGCACGATCCGGTCTCCTGGGCAAGAGAAGTCGCGGGCCACGGCGCTGAGGCACTCTACCTTAGGCTGAAGAGGGCGGCCATGGAACCCTCGGCGGACCTCACAGATGTCGCTACCGACGCGCGACGCATAGTGGAGGCATCCGGTCTCCCTGCCTTCGTGGTAGGCTGCGGCGAGCCCGATGTGGACAGTGCGCTTCTGCCTTTGGTTGCCGGTGAGCTTGCGGGTCGGCGGGTTGCGCTCGGCAACGCGGAGAGTGATACCTACCACGGGATTGCGGCGGCCGCCGCCGGGGGCGGACACGCCGTCATCGCCTATACCCCCATGGATGTCAGCCTGGCAAAGCAACTCAACGTGTTGTTGGCACAGGCCGGCATGCCGGAGGGCGACATCATCATGGATCCCACCTGTTCGGCCGTCGGCTACAGCTTTGAGTATGCCTACACGGTATTCGAGCGCAATCGTCTGGCGGCCCTGGCTCAGAACGACACCAGGATGCAGGCCCCACTGATCGCCAACGTAGGCCAGGAAACGTGGCAGGTAAAGGAATCGCGGGCATCCGAGGATGATCTGCCCGGACATGGTGAACGTCTTGCCCGGGGCGTTCTATGGGAGACGGTAACCGCCCTGAACCTGGTGTTGGCAGGAGCGGACGTCGTTGTCATTAGACACCCCGAATCTGCCCGGCTCCTTCGAAGCGCCATGATCGGCCTGAGCGAGAGGACGGGCGCGTGGGACTGAGCGGCCTCCAGATTTTTAAGCAATTGCCAAAGACCAACTGCAAGGATTGTGGATACTCCACCTGCATGGCCTTTGCCCTTCAACTTGCCACCGGCAAGGCCGGTCTTGGCGCATGTCCCCACCTGTCACCTTCGGTGGTTGAGCTACTAGGGGAAATTGCGTCTGCACCTGTTCGCAGGGTGGAGATCGGGCCCGCGGACGCGCGGGTGGTCTTGGGCGAGGAGAGCGTGCTCTATCGGCATGAGAAGCGTTTCGAGCATCCCGCGGCTCTGACGCTTCTGCTCACCGATTCCCTCGGCGATGCCGAGTTTTTCACTCGGCTGAACGCCTTTGCGGGTCAGCGGTTCGAGCGTGTGGGCGAGTTGTTGCGCCCCAGGCTGATTGCTCTGGAGTCCACAAACCTGGACTGGCTGCTGAGACGAGCGGCAGATGTCGCGGAGCGGTCTGATGCGGGCATGGTCCTAATATCTGAAGATCCGCGGGTCCTGGTCGCCGCGGCGGTACATCTCAAGGATCGTCGGCCGCTTCTGTGCGGAGCGGACCTAAAGACGTTCGATCAGCTGGCGCCTGCCGCCAAGGAGTTGGATTGTCCGCTGGTGCTGAGAGGGGCCAATCTCAGAGAACTCGAAGATCTGGGCCTCAAAGCTCTAGACGCGGGTCTTCAGCAGGCGGTGTTGGAACCCGTTGCCGCCTCGCCGGGAGATCTGTTGCAGGCCCACGTGTATATTAGACGCGCAGCTGTGAGAGACAAGGTCAAAGCGCTCGGCTTGCCTCTCATCTCATTTCCGTGCCGGTTCAGTGTCGATCCGCTGTTGCAGACCGCACTTGCCTCGGCGTTCCTGGCGAAGTATTCTTCAGTGGTCGTTCTCGACACGATAGATCCGGCTCACATTCTGCCGTTGCTGGCGTTGACCCAAGGTCTGTACAGCGATCCCCAGAAGCCGATGATGGTCGAGGCGGGAATCTATCCGTTGTGTGATCCGGGGCCGGACAGCCCTGTGCTGATCACGACCAACTTCTCGCTGACCTACTACACTGTGATGGGCGAGATCGAAAACAGCAAGATTCCGGTCTGGCTGCTGGTGATGGATGTCGAGGGCCAATCCGTTCTCACTGCCTGGGCGGCAGGGAAGTTTGTGGCCGACACGATTGCGCAATTCGTGAAGAAATCGGGCATCGAGGACAGGGTGTCTCACAGAAGGCTCGTGATCCCGGGGTATGTCGCGGGAATGCGGGCTGATCTCGAGAGTGAATTGATTGATTGGGAGGTCGTTGTGGGTGTTCGTGAGGCAGCTGACATCCCGCGGTTCCTGCGGGCACTCGGTCGTGAATCGTGACCGACGTCACCAACAGCAGAGGGAGCGCCGGACCGGGGAGAAAGCCAGACTGGCTCAAGAAACCCATGCCTGAGGTCAAATCCCTGCGCAAGATGGAGGGATTACTCCGAGGGCGTCACCTACACACCGTCTGCGAAAGCGCCTTGTGTCCCAACCTGGGCGAGTGCTTCGCACGCGGCACTGCCACCTTCATGATCATGGGCGACGTGTGCACTCGCAACTGCGCGTTTTGCGGTGTGACGACCGGACTCCCAGGGCCTCTCGATCCTGAGGAGCCCGTGCAAGTGGCCGAAGCGACCGCTGAGTTGGGTCTTCATCATGTCGTGATCACTTCCGTTACCAGAGACGACCTCCCGGATGGCGGCGCCGCCCACTACGTGGCCGTGATTCGCGCGGTTCGGGAGCGCTGCCCTGACATCACTGTAGAGGTTCTCACTCCTGATTTTGGCGGCCAGAGGGACGCCGTTGAGTCGGTTCTCGTCGAGGCGCCTGAAGTTTTCAATCACAATGTGGAAACCGTTCCTCGGCTTTACCGTTCGGTGAGACCGCAGGCCCGTTACGATCGCTCGCTGGCGGTTCTCCGTCAGGCGGTCGAGAACGGCTCCTGCATGGTGAAGACGGGCTGGATGGTCGGCCTCGGAGAGACCGAGGATGAGGTGCGCGAGCTGCTCGCCGATGTCGCTGAGGTCGGTCTTGACATGATTACTATTGGACAGTATCTGAGACCATCGGGTGAGCACTTGCCGGTCGTCGAGTATGTGGCGCCCGAGATCTTCGATCAGTATCGTGAATGGGGTGAGGCTCTGGGGCTCCAGGTATTTTCCGCTCCGTTCGTGCGGAGTTCTTTCCAGGCGGGGGAGACATTTGCCCAGGCGCGATCCAAGATAGTCGGCGGCCCCAAGGCCGACCGGACGGGCGGGGCGCAAGACTGAACGGGAGAAACAGCCCTTGTTCTTGATAGCCGAAAATATCAATATCATGAGCGCCCCGGTCAGGGAGGCGCTCGGTGCGAGAGAGAAGGGGCCCCTACAGGCCCTTGCGTTGCGTCTCATTGAGGCCGGAGCAGATGCACTCGACGTCAATATTGGCCCGGCCCGCAAGGACGGGGTGGCTGTGGCGACTTTTCTCGTGGACACCATCGCGGAGGCGGTTGCCTGTCAGCTGTGCATCGACACGACCAATGCGGAGGCGATGGAGGCGGCAATCCGACGCTGCGTGGATCTGGGGTTGCCGACCCCGATCGTCAATTCCTTCTCCTTGCAGCCGGACAAGCTCAGGCAGATGCTGCCGTTGGCGGCGCAGTACGGCTGCGACGTGATCGGACTGACCATGGAGAGCTCGATCCCCGTGACGGCGGCCGAGCGTTTGAGCCTGGCCTTCGATTTGGTGACTGCTGCTAACGAGGCCGGCATCGGCAACGAGAGGATTTTGGTTGATCCCGTAGTCCTGCCTCTGGGGGTGGATGTAGGGCAGCAACATGCGTTAGCGGTACAGGAAGTCGTGTCCACGATACCCGAGATGTTCGATCCGCCGGTTCGGACTGTCTGCGGTCTCTCGAACATATCGAACGGCGCACCGGCGGCCCTGAGGTCCTCCATCAACAGCACGTTCCTGGCGATGTTGGCGGCTCGCGGGCTTGACGCGGCGATAGTCGACGTGCTCGATAGCGAGTCCATGCGCACGGTACGGCTCGCGCGGGCGCTCTCCAACCAGTCCTTGTATTCCGTTTCGGACGCTGAGCTGCAGTAGCCGGCTTCCAGTGAGGATAGAGAGAACGATGACAACGAGGACAACCGTGGGACAGACCGATGGAGAGCTAGAGGAGCAGTTTGTAGAGCTCCTCGATCATTATAGGGGGGAGCGCGGAGCCCTGGTTCCCATGCTGCAGGGAGCCCAGGCCATCTTCGGGTACCTGCCCAAGGAGGTAATGGAAAGAGTGGCAGCGGCAGCCGGCGAGCCGCTGAGCAAAGCCCTCGGAGTGGCTACTTTCTACTCGCAGTTCCGCCTTCATCCCCACGCCAAGCATACCGTCCGGTGTTGCCACGGGACGGCGTGTCATGTCTCCGGTGCGACGTTGGTATCGCGGGAGATCGAGAAGCACCTGGGGATCCACGCGGGCGAGAACACGCCCGACATGCTCTACACGGTCGAGGAGGTCCATTGCGTGGGAGCCTGCGGGATGGCTCCCGTGGTCATGGTTGACGACCGGGCGCACGGGAAGCTGACTCCGGAGAAGGCAGTCGAGGTTGTCAAGGCCTTCCAAGCCGAGGTTGCAGCGACGGAGGCTCAGGATGCCGGATTGGAGGGCGACGAGTAATGGGAGTCGCTCGGGCTGTTGGGAGACCGGCACCGCAGAAGCCTCGTAAGTCGCTACCTGATGTTGACATACGTATCTGCCTGGGAACGGGCGGCGTCGCCGCGGGCAGCCGCGAGGTACTGAAGGCCTTCGAGGAAGGTCTGGATCGCACCGGTGTGCTCGCGGTGATAAGACCACGCGAGGACGACTGCGCGGATCACTGTGCCGCTGTCACCGGCACGGGCTGCCGCGGCCTCTGCGCGATGGACCCCCTCGTTGAGGTCACCACCAGACGGAACGGCGTGCCTCACACCGTGACATACGGTCAAGTCACCCCTGCCATGGTCGATGAGATAATCAGCAAACACATCCTGGGCGGCGAGCCGATCGAAGACTGGCTGGTGCTGACGCAAGACCACGCGACGGAATACGTGCCGTTTTACTCAGCTCAGGAAAAACTCGCCTTGCGCCACGTAGGCGTGATCGATCCCGAGGACATCGACGACTACCTCGAGGCCGACGGTTATCAGGGTCTGTACAAGGTCCTGTCGTCGATGACTCCGGCCGAAGTTGTCGAGCAGATCCTCAACTCCGGCCTGCGGGGCCGAGGCGGCGCAGGTTTTTCCACCGGACAGAAATGGCGATTCGCGGCTAATGCGCCCTCGCCGGACGGAGTGAAGTACTTCATCTGCAACGGCGACGAGGGCGATCCAGGCGCTTTCATGGATTGCTCGGTCCTCGAGGGCGATCCCCACGCTGTGTTTGAGGGCATGGCGATCGGTGCATACGCCATCGGCGCTTCTTACGGTTACCTGTATGTGCGCGCTGAGTATCCGCTCGCGCTCAGACGACTGAAGATCGCGATGAAGGATGCTGAGGCGCGCGGACTGCTTGGCGACAACATCATGGGCTCGGAGTTTTCCTTTCATGTGAAGATAAAGGAGGGCGCCGGCGCCTTTGTGTGCGGCGAGGAGACTGCCATGATGCAGTCGATTGAGGGCAATCGAGGCATGCCCAGGCTCCGTCCGCCATACCCTGCCGAGTCCGGGCTCTGGAAGAGGCCCACCAACATCAATAACGTAGAGACGCTGTCGGTTGTGCCTTGGATCATTCTGCATGGGGCGGACGCTTTCGCGAGCCGCGGGTACGAGAAGTCCAGGGGAACCAAGGTGTTCGCTTTGGCCGGCAAGGTCAACAGAACCGGACTGGCAGAAGTGCCTATGGGCAAGACGCTCCGGGAAGTCATATTCGAAATCGGCGGCGGGGTCAAGAACAACAAGGCATTCAAGGCCGTGCAGATGGGTGGTCCGTCCGGGGGATGTCTCCCGGAGTCTCTTCTCGATCTACCGGTTGACTACGAGACCATCAACCAGACTGGGGCCATTGTCGGTTCGGGCGGCATGATCGTCATCGACGAGGACAATTGCATCGTCGACACCGCCCGCTATTTCCTCCGTTTTACGCAGCAGGAGAGCTGCGGCAAGTGCGTTCCGTGCCGCATCGGTACGATGAGGATGCTTGGCATCCTCGACAAGATTTGCGAGGGCCGCGGCACTCCCAAGGATCTCGATTTCCTTCAGGACATCTGCGAGCAGGTTCGTGTTGGATCTTTGTGCGGGCTCGGCGCAACCGCGCCCAATCCCGTGCTCACTGCACTCAAGTACTTCCGCGAGGAATTCGACGAGCACGTCATCGAGCATCGATGCCGCGCGGGGGTGTGTGAAGCTCTCATCAAATATTCGATCGATCCAGAGACATGCACAGGCTGCCGCGCCTGTGTCCGGGTGTGTCCGGTTGCGGCCATCTCCGGCGAGAAGAAGCAAGCGCATGTCATCGATTCCGAGCTGTGTATAAAGTGCGGCGCCTGTTACGAAAAATGCCGATTTGCCGCTGTGAGGAGGTCATGATGCCCGCCGCTCCCGATACGACCGAGGTGCAAGCTCTGACCCTGACGATGAACGGTCAGGAAGTCAAGGCGCTCCCGGGTCAGACGATACTGGAGGTGGCGCGGGATGCAGGCATCGACATCCCGACCCTATGCCACGACCCGCGGCTGGAACCCTACGGGGCCTGCCGGATGTGCTTGGTGGAGGTAGAGGGCGCCCGTGGGCCAATGGCGGCGTGTGGCACGACCGTCCGCGAGGGCATGAAGATTGAGACCCACACCGAGAAGATCCGCAAGCTCCGGAAGTTCGTCTTGGAGTTGCTCCTCACGAACCATCCACTCGACTGCCCTGTCTGCGAAGCGGCTGGGGACTGCCGCCTCCAGGATTATGCATATGAGTATCAGGTGAACATGGTGCCCTGGGGTTGGCGGCCACCCTCGATGGACGATCCCGGGGCGCACCCTAACGTGGCTCACTACAAGGCCAGGTGCATCCTCTGCGGCAGGTGTGTGCGCATATGCCGAGAGATCATGTCGATCGGTTGTTGGGGCTATGTGAACCGCGGCTATGACAGCGAGGTGGATACCCCATATCGGCTGCCACTGCAGGAGGTTGGGTGTGTTTCCTGCGGGCAGTGCGTGAGTACCTGCCCGGTGGGCGCCATCGTCGGCCAAAGGACACCTGAGGGTGCCCGGGAGTGGCAAACAACCAAGACCACCACCACCTGTTCATACTGCAGCAACGGCTGCAGTCTTCTCGTTTATTCGTACAGAAACAAGGTGGTTAGGGTCTCGGCCGAGCTTGAGAAGGGTCTCAACAAGGGCAACCTTTGCATCAAGGGTCGCTTCGGCATCGGTTTTGTCAACGCGCCGGATAGGCTTACCTCGCCCCTCGTTCGGAACGCCGCGGGCGAGCTGGAGCAGAGTTCTTGGGCAGAGGCGCTGACGAAAGTCGCCGACAAGGCGGCAGCGGTACGTGACGCCGGCGGCGGAACATCGCTGGGCTTCGTTGCCGGTACTCACCTGACCAATGAAGCCGCGTATCTCCTCCAGAAGCTGGCCCGCACGCTTCTAGAATCTCCCAATGTCGATTCGGTTGACCATCCTGAGCGCGCGGCCGCCGAGCAGATACTGAACGCAACGCTCGGGCTGGCGGCATTCACCAACTCCCGCCGTGATCTCGACAAGGCCGACGTCATCCTCGTGGTGGGATCGAACCTGACTGAATCGGATCCGGTATTGGCGCTCGACGTGATCAGGGCGATCCGCTGCGACAAGACGGTGATTGTTCTCGACCCTAGAACGACCGATCTTGCGCGTCGCGCGAAGATCCACCTGCCGGTCAAACCGGGCACCGACCTCGCCGTGCTGCGGGCCATGATGCGGCACATCTTGAATTTGGAATTGGAGGACGCGAGTTTCATCGACGCGCGCACTCAAGGATTCGCGGAATTTCGACAGTCGCTCGACGGTGTCGACATCGCTGCCGTTGCTGACTTAGCCGGTGTCGGCTGCGAACTCCTGAAACAGGCGGCGGCCGCCTACGGACAGGCGCCGGCCGCCGCGGTCTTCTTTGGCTCCGGTGTGGGGAGGGGGCGGAGCGCAGAGTCGACGGTCCAGGGCCTTGCCTCTCTCGCAATGCTCACGGGAAATCTCGGAAGACCCGGAACCGGTCTTTATCCACTGCTCTCTGGCGCCAATTCGCAGGGGCTCATCGACATGGGCCTGCGTCCCGACAGGCTGCCGGGTTTCGGTGCCGACGAAGTGCAGAGAATGCGGGCAGAGACCGCGTGGGGCACGGCGCTGCCCGCGGTGAGTGAGGGAAAGTCCGTCGACCAGATGTTCGATGCCATCGAGAGCGGCGACCTTCGGTTTCTGTACGTGGCGGGTGCCGATCCGGCGTTGGCCCTCGTCGACGAGGGCCGCATTCGGAAGGCTTTGGCGAAGATTGACTTCCTCGTCGTGGAGGATAGCTTCCTCAGTGACACCGCCACGTACGCAGATGTTGTGCTGCCGGCCGCGGTCGCAACCGAGGACGAAGGCACGTTCACGAACAGTGAGAGGTTCGTCCAACTCGTCCGGCCGGTGGTTCCCATTGTCGCGGGCAGCCTGCCCGATTGGCAGATTCTGCAGGCGGTGGCTAATCGGCTCGGTGGAGACTGGGCGTTCTCTACGCCGGCCGACGTCATGCGGGAGATCTCTGAGATCGTGCCTGAATACGCGGGCATCAACTATGACAAGCTGGCCGACGAAGGTCTGCAATGGCCGTGTGCTAACGGGAACGCCGAGGGCACCCCGATCCTGTTCAGCGATGCGTCTACCGCGGGCAGGGCTGTATTCGAGCCGCTGTCGCCGGGTGCTCGGCAAGGCGCGCCCGACTCCGTCTTGCCTTTCGTGCTACTGACGGGATCGGTGCGGGAGCATCACGGCACCGGCGTCAGGTCGAGGCGCGCGGCCGGCATCACCGCTCTTCTCAACGACGCGCGCATGGAAATCAGCCCTGCCGACGCCGCGGCCCTCGGTCTCGAGGATGGAAACGGGGCTCGGGTGTCAAACGCTGCCGGCACGTCAATCGACGTGGTGGCCTGGATCACCGATAGGGTGGGGAAAGGCATGATCTTCCTGCCCAAGTTCTGCCCGACTGCATCCGCTACCCGGCTCCTCACCAGAGACTCGGGGGCGACTCCCAGGGTCAAAGTGGAGAAGATCGGCTAGCAGGCCGCCTTGGACAATCAACGATATTAGAGGGGGCGGGGGTTTGGCCTCGCCCCCTCTGGCTATTGAAGCGGCGGCTCGCTGAGCGCGGCGTCGACACCGGATTTGTCGTCCCGTTTTCTCGCCAGCTCGCGGGCCTTCTCGGCCAGGTGGCTCAGTCTCTGGACAACGCGGCCGTTAATGCTGTCGGGCGGATAGGTTCCCATGGCGGAGAGCTCTCCGGAGTCCATGCCGGTGAGCAACGAGATCCCTTCGTCGATGTGTGAGATCGGGTAGATCCGGTACCGGCCTTTGGCGACGGCGACCCTGACGGTATCGCTCAACATGAGGTTGAGGACATTTGCCTTGGGGATGAGAACGGCCTCGTCGCCCTTGGCGCCAAGAGCTTGGCAAACGGCAAAGTGACCCTCGATCTTTTCGTTGACTCCGCCGATGGCTTGAACTTGGCCCATCTGGTTGACGGAGCCCGTGACTGCGAATCGCTGTTGGATCGGGACCCCCGACAGCGAGGAGAGGAGGGCATACAGCTCGGCCGATGACGCGCTGTCGCCCTCGACGCCGGAGTAGGACTGCTCGAAGACCAGCCGGGCGGAGAGGGACAGGGGTCTGTCGGATGCGTACCTCGAACCGAGATACCCCGCGAGAATGAGAACCCCTTTCGAGTGTATCGGCCCGCCCATCTCGACTTCGCGCTCGATGTCGACTACCTCTCCGTCACCCAAGCGATGTGTCGCTGTTATTCTGCTCGGCCTGCCAAACGCGTAGTCTCCGACGGACGACACGGATAGACCGTTGACCTGACCGATCACTGCACCTTGTGTGTCAACCATGATAGTTGCGTCGGCGATCATCTCCCGCACGCGCTCCTCGACGCGATTGGACCGGTGCTTGCGTTGATCGATGGCCTCCTGCACGTGCTTGCGCTTGACAGTGACTTTGCGCGCCCCGGGCTTGCTCTTCTTTGCCCAGTAGTTCGACTCGGTGAGAACGTCCACCACATCGACGAAACGCGTGGTCAGCTTCCTCTGGTCGGCTACAAGCCTGGAGCAGTGCTCGATGACGCGCGCAACAGCGTCCGCGGAAAACGGGGCGAAATCCCGCTGCCGGCAAATGTGCCCTACAAAGGCCGCATAGAGCTGCTCCGTCTCCGGCGTACGCTCCATCACGGTGTCAAAATCGGCCTTGACCTTGAATAACTCCTGGAAATCTGGGTCTTGGCTAAATAGCAGGTAGTAGATAAACGGCTCACCAATCAACACTATCTTGGCCGCGAAGGGGATGGGCTCCGGATCCAGGGTAACGGTAGTGGCGAACCCCAATTGCTGGGTGATGTCCTCAATCCGGATCTGTCCGGTCTTGAGCGTCCGCTTGAGCGATTCCCACGAATATGGTTTGAGGAGCACGTCACGCGCTTCCAGGACCAAGAACCCGCCATTGGCTTTGTGGAAGGCCCCCGGCTTGATCATGTTGAAATCGGTGACCAATGCCCCGAATTGCGCCTGGTGTTCGACTCGACCGACCAAATTTAGGAGAGATGGGTTGCTCTCAGTGATGACCGGCGCGCCGCTCTCGGCTGAGTTATCCACGAGGACGTTTATCCGGTACTTTCTGAACGCACCCTCGCCTCGCTGGCGCGGAGAGATGGGCATGCCCATAAACATGACGGGAACCTCGTCTTCGGACTTCTTGAAATCGTCCGCGTTATCAACCACGTCACGGAGCACTGCATGGAGATAATCGACCATCTCCGCAACGTCGCACCATTTCTCGCACATCTCGTCCACCAGATGTTTCGCGGCAAAGGTGGTGACTTCCCGGTCCAATTCGCGGAGAGCGTCACGCCCCGATCGCTCATCCTGGCGGACCAGGCGCATGACCTGCTGCAGCTCCTCGTTGAGCGCTTCGAGACCTTTGTCGATGCGCTTCTGCTCCTCGGCCGAGAGCCCCTCATAGGTCTCTCTGGACATCGTCTGACCGTCCGCACCCTTGGGGGCGAAGGCGAGCCCGGCCGGGGTTCTGACCATCTGGAAGGTCTGCTCCTCGGCTTTCTGGCTGAGTCCACCCAGCTTGCTCTCCTGCCGCTCGCTCACCTGTTGGGCGATCTCGCGCTTCTGCTTGTCGTACTCCTCGCCCTCAAAGGCTTGGTTGATCGCCGCCTGCAGGTCCTCGACCAACTTCTCCATATCCTTCGCGAATGCCTGACCCTTGCCGGCGGGCATACGTATGGCGTTTGGTTGATAGGGAGTCACGAAGTTGTGCACGTATACCCAATCATTTGGTACGGGGCACGAGCCTGCCTGCCGGGAAAGAAAATCGTAGATGGTTGTGGCTTTACCGGTGCCCGTGGGCCCTACCGCGAAGATGTTGTAACCGCCGTCGGCGATCCCCATGCCGAACTCGACCGAACTGACGGCCCGCTCTTGCCCTATGACAACGGCAAAGTCCTGAAGCTCAGACGTGTTCTTAAAAGTGAATGTCGAAAGGTCGCAGGCTCGGTATACGTCCGCGGGGCCGAGCGCTGGAGGCACCTGGGTCATGTGTTCCTCCGGTCAAGGTTGGATGGCGACGCCCGGCATAGCTGGGCCACTGCAAGCATACCCAAAGAGACGGGGGGAAAACCAGGAAAGGTGTCCGAGGGGGGACTTGAACCCCCATGAGTTATTCACTCACTAGGCCCTCAACCTAGCGCGTCTGCCAATTCCGCCACTCGGACAAGCAGGGCGAACAGCGGTGAGTATAGGCTGCGCGTAGGGGGCCGTCAACCGACTTTTCCGCCTCGGCGTGAATGCTCGATTGAAGTGTTCCTGAAGATGCCCTATACTCTGGCGTGACCGAACGAATGTTCACCGAGGAGGCAGCCGTGGAGCTCCCCGCACGGCAGAAGCTCATACTGCAGGTCATTGAAGAGGCCGTCGCTCGTCAGGGGTATCCGCCGACGGTCCGCGAGATAGGGCTGGCCGTTGGTCTTTGCTCTCCGGCCTCCGTGCACAGTCATCTCGCCGGCCTGGAGGCCAAGGGATATCTCCGTCGGGGCGCGGCAAAGAGGCGGGCCCTCGAGCTGGTGAGAGGTTCACAGGCAAAAGGCGGAGAGACCGCGGCGCCGGTCATGGTCCCGCTTGTCGGGAGAGTGGCCGCCGGGACGCCGATCCTCGCGGAGCAGAATATCGAGGACCTGATCTCCATGCCGAGCTTCTTGACGGAGCCCGAGGGCTGTTTCGCCCTGCGGGTCGCCGGGTCGTCCATGGTCAATGCCGGCATCCTCGACGGGGACATTGTTCTCGTGAAGCCCCAAGACAGCGCCCAAGATGGTGACATCGTGGTCGCGATCCTCGACGATGAGGCGACCCTCAAACGCTTCTTCAGAGAGGTAGATCACATTCGGCTGCAGCCGGAGAACGACTCCATGGAACCCATTATTGCCACCGATCCGCGAATTGCGGGCCGGGTGGTGGGAGTTGTCAGGCGACTCTGATGGGCGACGATTCCGACCTAAGCGGGCGCCCAAGCCTCTCGAGTTACCTGTGTACCTTGCTTCCCGGCTCCGCGTGTCCCTGCTGCCATGAAGAACTGCGCGGGACGGGGGGCGACGCGTTCTTGCTCTCGTGCCCTCGCTGCGGGTGTGAACTCTCGCCCTCGATGGTACACGATGAGAGATCCGACCGCGGCGGAGGGATGTCTGTCGCGGCCTAATGGCGAGACCTTCGCTCGCGAAAAATGGCTCCTCGGGCAGGACTCGAACCTGCAACACCCTGGTTAACAGCCAGGTGCTCTACCATTGAGCTACCGAGGAG
>ENA-ORXD01002038-ORXD01002038.1-sediment-metagenome-genome-assembly--contig:-NODE-2038-length-14551-cov-3.496407_pt1 | contig 14551 bp, 9 predicted proteins | sample MGYA00237862_ERZ511471 | MGnify/ENA metagenome assembly ERZ511471 | reverse complement strand
GATCGCGCCCACGCCGGCGCGGTGCTGGCCGAGATGCTGGCCCCTTCCTTCGAGCGGCGGCAGGGCTGCGTGGTGCTCGCCATCCCCGCGGGCGGTGTGCCGGTCGCCGCGGAGATTGCGGCGCGCCTGGCTGTGCCGCTCGACGTGGCCGTGGTCAGCAAGGTCACGCTGCCGTGGAACGCGGAGGTGGGGTACGGCGCCGTCGCGTTCGACGGCAGCGTGCTCCTCAACGAGCGGCTTGTGTACCAAATGGGACTGAGCGAGACGCAGGTGGAAGAGGGTATCGCGCGCACGCGGGAGAAGGTCGCGCGTCGCGCCGCTCAGTTGCGCCGTGGCCGGGGCTACGAGGGCATCTCCGGGTCGGACGTGATCCTGGTCGATGATGGCCTCGCATCCGGGTTCACCATGCGTGCGGCGCTCGCCGCCCTGCGCGCCGCCGGCGCCGCGACTGTCACGGTGGCCGTGCCCACCGCACAGGAGTCGGCGGCGGCGGTGATCGCCGCCATGGCCGACACGCTCTACTGCGCCAACCTGCGATCGGGCTCTCGTTACGCGGTGGCTGATGCGTACCGATCTTGGCGCGACGTGGGCGAGGATGAAGCCGTGGAGATGCTCTCGTCGTTCGCCCCTAGCCCGGAGACGTGAGCGTTGTGCGGCTTGTGACGGCGCGCCGGCGCGCAGAGCGGCCGGCGTCGCACTACAATCGCATCCGTAGCGCCGCCAGGGTACACCGCGAGAGGAGAGCAAACGATGACAGCCCGTGATTCCGCCGGACTCCAGACTCTGGCCATCCACGCCGGCGAGGGGCCCGACCCGAGGACGGGCGCGTCGGCCCCCAATCTCGTGATGTCGACCACGTTTGTGATCGATACGGACATCTCCTTCTCGGCCAATGAGCTGGCGACCGACGCCCCCTTCGTCTACACGCGCTGGGGCAACCCGACGATCGCGCAACTCGAGCAGAAGCTCGCCGCCCTGGAGGGCGCCGAGGCGGGTCTCGCGTTCGCCAGCGGCATGGCGGCCATCACGGGCCTCTTCCTCTGGGCGTTGCGCGCCGGCGACCACATCATCATGAGCGATGTCGCGTATGCCGGCGCGGCCGAGCTCACCAACGACCTGCTGCCGCAGGTGGGCGTTGAGGTGACCAAGGTCGATCTCTCCGATCGCGCCGCCGTGCGCGCCGCCTTCCGGCCGAACACGAAGCTCGTCTACGCGGAGACGCCGGCGAACCCGATCCTGCGCCTCGTCGACGTCGAGGCGCTCGCCGCCGTCACGCACGCCGCCGGAGCCCGGCTCGCCGTCGATTCGACGTTCGCCACGCCGATCGCCTTGCGTCCGCTCGAGCTCGGCGCGGACTTCGTCCTCCACTCGCTCACCAAGTACCTCGGCGGCCACGGTGACGCCCTCGGAGGGGCGCTGCTCGGCAGCGAGAAGGACCTCGCCGACATCCGCCACGGCGTGGGCATCCACGTCGGCGGCGTGATGAGCCCGTTCAACGCCTGGCTCATCATGCGCGGCGTCGCGACGCTGCCCATCCGCATGCGCGCCCATGCCGAGGGTGCGATGGCGGTCGCCAAGTACCTGGAGCGGCATCCCAAAGTGACGCGCGTCGTCTACCCGGGTCTGCCGTCTCATCCGCAGCACGACCTGGCCAAACGGCAGATGCAGAACTTCTCCGGCATGATCCAGTTCCAGACGCAGGACGGCCCCCAGTCGGCGCGCGACCTGTCGACGCGTCTGCGCGTGATCCACTACGCCGTCTCGCTCGGACATCACCGCAGCCTGGTCATCTACCTGCCGACCGACGATCTGCTGCGCAGCTCGTTTAGGCTGACGGCGGAGCAGGAAGCGTCCTATCGCGCCTATGCCGGCGACGGTCTCTTCCGCCTCTCCGTCGGGCTCGAGGACGCGGAAGACCTCATCGCGGATCTCGAACAGGCCTTGGGCTGAGGAAGGCGCCATGCAGGTCGTGGATCCGCTGCGAGACGACACCGAGCTCAGGCGCCTGGCCAGCAGCGTGCGCGCGCCGGGGGCGGCGGAGCCGTTCGGCGCGTACATGTTCCGGCACGACGAGCCCGGCGCGGAGCTGGCCCGGCATGTCGAGCGCGGCGTGTTTCTCGAGGCGTTCGGCAACACGCCGGAGCTGCTCCGTGAGGAGTACAAACAGTACGAGCGGAGCAGCGTCTTCATCGTCGTTCTCGACCACTTGCGGAACGTGCCGGCCGGCGCCATCCGCGTGATCGTCCCTTCGCGAGCCGGCTTCAAGAGCCTCGACGACATCGAGCCCGTCTGGGGCGTCCCCGCGCGGGATCTCGTCGAGCGCACCGGGATCGCGCTCGACCCCAACAAGACCTGGGACGTCGCGACGCTCGCCGTCGAGCCCGAGTATCGCGGCACGCTGGCTCGCGGCCTCGTGACCATGGGCCTCTACCAATCGCTCGTCCTCTCGGCGCGTGCCTGCGGCATCGACTGGCTCGTCGCGATCCTCGACATGCCGGTCTTCAGGCTTCTCCGCTGGAAGCTGCGCATGGTCATGGTGGGTTACAAGGGGATAGGCCCGCTGCCCTACCTCGGGTCGGCGGCCAGCCTTCCGGCGTGGTGCGATCTCGTGGACGCCGAGCGGCGCTACCTTGAGACCGATCTCAACCTGCACGGCGTGATCTTCGAGGGTGTGGGGCTGGAGCCGGCGCTGCGTCGCGTGGATCTCCCCGGCGTCGACCGCCGCGTCGCCTGGGGCGGCGGCATGGCCGCCGGTCTCTAGCCGTAGCCGGTGTCTAGCGGACGAGCTGGAGCCTGGGCGCGCAGAGGGAACTCACGACCTCGGGCAGCCGGTCGCTGCCGACCGGTCGTGAGTAGTAGTACCCCTGGACTTTGTCGCAGCCCAGATCGATGAGGTGGGTCAGCTGCGCCTGCGTCTCGACACCTTCAGCGACGGTCGTCATGCCCATCGCGCGTGCCATGGCGACGATCGTGGCGATCAGCGTCGCGTCGGCGGTGTCGTCGGTGTCGAGGTTGCTGACGAAGGACCGGTCGATCTTGAGCTCCGTGACCGGGAATGACTTGACGTAGGCGAGCGAGGAGTACTCGCAACCGAAGTCGTCGATCGCAATCTGGACGCCCAGCGCCCGCAGGGACGAGAGGGTCGCCACGGCCGCGGTGTGATCCTCCATGACCATGGACTCGGTGAGTTCCAGGCAGAGCGCGGAGCCCTCCAGCCCGTTCACGGCCAGGACGTCGGCGACGCGCTCTACGAGCTGCGCATCGTAGAGCTGCGCGCCGGAGAGGTTGACGGAGACGTAGAGATCGGCCAGGTGGGGGGCGCTGCGCCGCCATTCGGCGAGCTGCGCCACGGCCTCCTCGAGAACCCACGTGCCGATCTCCGTGATCAGGCCGGTGTCTTCGGCGAGCGGGATGAACTTCGCCGGCGAGATCACGCCGTGCGTCGGGTGCGTCCAGCGCACGAGCGCCTCCATGCCGACCGCGGCGCCGTGCGGGAGGCGCACGATGGGCTGGTAGACGAGATGGAGTTGGCCCTCGGTGACCGCCTCTCGCAGGTCGCGCTCAAGTTCGACGCGCTCGGTGACGCGGGCGCGCATGGACTCGTCGAAGACGGCCACGGCGCCGCGGCCGGCGTCCTTTGCCTGATACATCGCCGTATCCGCGTCGCGAATCAGGACCTCGGCGGTGGCGTCGGGGTCGTCTCCCGTGGCGAACGCCAGGCCGATGCTGGCCGAGATGTGGAAGGACATGCCGCTGATCACGAAGGGCGCGTCGAGGCACGCCCGCAACCGGTTCGTGAGCTCGAGCGCCTGGGACACGCCAATGACGTGGTCCAGGACGATCATGAACTCGTCGCCGCCGATGCGCGTCACGAGGTCCGTCGGCCGCACGTGCATGCGCAGGCGTTGCGCCACCTCGACGAGAAGCTGGTCGCCGTAGCTGTGCCCCAGCGTGTCGTTGATCAGCTTGAAGCGGTCCAGATCCAGGTACAGCACGGCGACGTGCGTGTCGTCGACCTCCCCATCCTGGTTCTTCCTCCTTAGGAGGCGAGAGAGGTGATCCTCCATCATGACGCGGTTGGGCAGCCCCGTGAGGCGATCGTGATGCGCCTGGAAGATCAGGCTCGCCTCCGAGCGCTGGGCCGTGCGCAGCGCCTGGACGACGCGCAGCACGGCGGTGATCGTCATGGCGAGCATGATGCAGAACAGCACGACGCGCGAGCTCGTCTCAGTGCTGGTTCGTTGCACCGTGAGGAGGGTGGGGGTCACTAGGGCAATAGCCACGAAGGCGATGCGCGCTCGGGATGCGACCAGGCCCTGCGCCGGCACCGGCTCCGTGAGGCTGCGCATGGAGTAGTGGAGCGCGGTCACGCCGGTTGCGACGTAGGCGAGCGCGTAAGGAACGTCGAGCAGCTGAGATTCAACCTGGATGATGTGCGCCTCCACCAGCATGTAGAGCACGTCGCCGACGAGGACGAGGAACATGCCGGTGAGCAGGAGCCAGAAGGCCGGCACTCGCTCCTGCTCCGGGCTGAACGCGATGCGCAGGGTGACGACCACCATGAAGACGGACATCGTGGGGTAGGCGACGATGACGAGCAGTACTTGGAGCGGCGTGTCGTACTCGAGCAGCACCGGCTGGATCGCGAAGACCCACGCCACCGCCGCCACGGCCAGCGCGGCGATGAGTCCGTCGAGAAGAATGCCCGCGTGCCGCCGCGGGTTGTAGCCTCCGCGGCGCGAGAACCCGAGTAGGCCGAGCGCCAGAAGGGGGTAGCCGACAAGGGCGATTACGTCGGGAAGAAGCGAACGACTCGAGGTGAGGTTGCCGACAGGGTCCGTGAAGCTTCGCACCACCGCGCCGGCGAGAAACAGCGCCAGTGCGGCGGCGATGTGAACCCAAGGCCCGATGCGAGACGGCCGTCGCCGATAGACCGCGAAGAGGATCGCGACTACGCTGGCGACACCGAGAGCCAGATAGACCGTGGGAGTTGCCGTGCCGAAGAGGCCGGCGGCGCCGGCGAGCGCGACAGAGCCGCCGACCAGCAGGTACGCCGTCGCGGCGGTAGGTTTGCGCCAGTGCTTCGGAGCGATACTGGCCGTTTGACTCCTCCCATTGAGGGCGGCGGGCCGCCCGGTGCCCGTACGCACACGTTGTCGGCATTCCGGCGGATTTCCCGTAGCCATAGACAAAAGGGCGTATGAGGCCCCGTCGCCAGATCTGTAGACGACGGGGCCCGACTGAGGTTTCTGGTCCCGTCGGCGCTCAGGACGACCGCGGATGCCGTGAGCCGACACATCTGGCCTACCCGCTGCCGGTGGCCGCACTTGCCCCGCGGAACATGACGAGAGCGTCCGGCAGAGCGGAAGGAGTAGTATCGTGGCAGTAGAGCGCGAGGTGGCCGGTGGATACCCCCGTTGTTGTGAGCGGTCTGAAGAAGTCGTTTGGTGCGACCAGGGCCCTGGACGGCCTGAATCTGGAGGTGCGACGCGGGGAAGTGCACGGCTTCCTGGGACCGAACGGTTCCGGCAAGTCGACGACCATCCGCATCCTGCTCGGCCTGCTTCGCGCCGATGGGGGCACGGCGAGCCTTCTGGACGGCGACCCTTGGCGCGACGTGACGCGCCTGCATCGCCGTCTGGCTTACGTGCCGGGCGACGTCGTCCTGTGGCCCGGTCTCACGGGCGGCGAGACGATCGATCTGCTCGGGCGTCTGCGCGGCGGCCTCAACGCCTCGCGCCGCGCGGACCTGGTCGAGCGGTTTCAGCTCGACACCACCAAGCGCGCCCGCGCCTACTCGAAGGGGAACCGTCAGAAGGTGGCGCTGATCGCGGCGCTGGCCTCGGACGTCGAGTTGCTGATCCTCGACGAGCCGACCGCCGGCCTGGATCCTCTCATGGAGGCCGCCTTCCGCGAGTGCATCACCGAGGAGCGCGGCAACGGCCGCACGGTGCTGCTCTCCAGCCACATCCTCACGGAAGTCGAGGCGCTCTCCGATCGTGTGACGATCATCCGCGAGGGGCGCTCCGTGGAGAGCGGCAGTCTCGGCGAGCTGCGTCATCTCATGCGTGTGTCGCTCAGCGCCGAGATCAAGGGCTCGCCGGCCGGCCTCCAGGACATGCCCGGCGTGCACGGTGCCCGTGTGGAAGGCTCGCGTCTCTCGTGCGAGGTCGACCCCGAGCACCTCAACGCGGTGCTGCAGCGCCTCACCACGGTCGGCGTGACCGGCCTCGTCTGCCAGCCGCCGACCCTCGAACAGCTCTTCTTGCGGCACTACCGCGAGGGCGAGAGCTCCGGTACGCGTGCGGCCGGGCGATCACCCTCCGGCAGCGAGGGATAGGCGTCGCGCCGTGGATTCGCTGACCGGCACGGCGGCGCTCGTACGGCTCGCGCTGCGCAGGGACCGCATCCTCCTGCCGGCCTGTGTCGCCGCCTTCGTGATCATGGTGACGTTCTCGGCGTCGGCCACCGTGGCGCTGTATCCCACCGTGGAGTCGCGCATTCAAGCGGCGGCGAGCATCAACTCGATGACGTCGCTGGTCGCGCTCTACGGCCGCATCTACGACGAGACGTCGCTGGGCGCCGTCGCGATGATCAAGATGGGGGGCCTGGGTGCGGCGATGGTCGCCGTGCTGGCGCTGTTCACGATCGTGCGGCACACGCGCTCGGAGGAGGAGACCGGACGGCTGGAGTTGCTCGGCGCCGGTGTCGTCGGCCGTCGCGCGCCGCTGACCGCAGCGCTCGTCGTGGCGGTCGGCACCAGCCTGATGCTCGGCGCCCTGACTGCCGCGGCGCTGATCGCGATCGAGCTGCCCGTGGCGGGCTCGATCGCCTTTGGGCTCTCGTGGGCGAGTATCGGCGTGGCGTTCGCGGCCGTCGCTTCCGTGACGGCGCAGCTCACACGAAGCGCCAGGACGGCGAGCGGTATCGCCGTCGCGACGCTCGGCGTCGTGTACGTCCTGCGGGCGATCGGCGACACTTCGTTGGGTGTCGCGGCATGGCTGACGTGGCTCTCGCCCATCGGCTGGGGACAGCAGCTCAGACCCTTCGCCGGCGAGCGCTGGTGGGTGCTCGCCCTGCCCCTCATCTTCACGGCGGCAGTGATTGCTCTCGGCTACGCGCTCGCGGCACGGCGCGACCTCGGCGCCGGGCTTCTGCCGGATCGTCCCGGACCGGCCGCCGCGGGAGCCCGCCTCGCCTCGCCGCTGGGGCTCGCCTGGCGGCTGCAGCGCGGCGTCTTGCTGGCGTGGTCGGCGGCGTTCGCGCTGCTCGGCGCGGTCTTCGGCGGCATCGCCGCCAACGTCGGCGACATCTTCACCAGCCCGGAGTCGCGCGCGATGATCGAGGCTCTGGGCGGCAAGGCGGGGATCATCGACGCCTTCATCTCCGCCGAACTCGGCTTTCTCGGGATCTTCGCCGCGGCGTACGGTGTGCAGGCCTCGCTACGGCTGCACTCAGAGGAGGAGGCGCTCCGCGCCGAGCCCGTACTGGCCGCGGCGGTCACTCGTCTACGGTGGGCAGGCAGCCACATCGGCATCGCCGTGGCGGGCACGGCCTGGCTGCTCGTCCTCTCCGGGCTGACGGCCGGAGCGGCTCTGGCGGTACAGTCGAACGACGCGGCAAACGTGAGCCGCGTGCTGACCGGCGCGGTCGTGCAACTCCCCGCCGCCTGCGTGATCACGGGCGTGGTGGTGATCCTGTTCGGCTTAGTTCCCCGCGCCGCTTCGTGGGCGTGGGCGGTGCTCATTGCCTGCGTGCTCGCCGGAGAGTTGGGAGCCCTGCTGGAGCTGCCGTCGTTCGTGCTCGATCTCTCGCCGTTCGCCCACGTGCCCAGAGTTCCCGCCGCCGAGATTACCGCCGCGCCGCTCTTGGGGCTCGGCGCCGTAGCGGTAACGCTCGTCGCGGCGGGGCTGGTCGGCTTTCGACGTCGGGATGTGGGATAGAGCGCACGTCGGCGCATGGCGTCGCGCCGCCGGTTGGTCCGTAGTCGGAAGTCACGTGCGGTTCTAGGGCTGCTTGGATCCAAACTGTTGTCTATGATGGCGACATACCGGGGGGCTCGTCCTTCGGGAAACGCAAGAGGGGGTCTACGCAGTGCTTCACTACAGGCCGTGGTCAGAGGAGGAACTTCAGAAGTCACTCAACATGTACCGTCAGGGGGTATTTACCGTGCTCGATGTTGAGCTCGGCGGCTCCTGCAACATGGCGTGCATCTACTGCGACACTCCGGAGCGCCAGGCGGACGCTCTGCTGAACCTCGCGCTGGTGGAGAGACTGTTTGCCACCGGCAACATCCGCTGGCTTTTCATCTGCGGGTTGGGCGAGCCTACGGCGGCCGGCAATCACGCCAAACTCACCGATCTCCTCGCCCTCTGCGCGAAGCACGACGTGCGGTGCTCGATGTTCACCAACCTGTTCGATCTGACCGACGACGTCAAGCGTGCGCTGGCCGACGGAACGCTCAACATTCTCTTCAAGCTGGACAGCTTCCGGCACGAGACGGTGGCCCATCTCTACGGCATCGAGGAGACGCACCAGTACCTGGCCAACATCCGCGAGATCGCCGAGTACGTGCGCCACGACGGCCAGAACACGAACATCGCGGCCTCGATCGTCCCCACCAGCCACAACACGGATGAACTCGTCGAGATCGTGCGGTACTGCGTTGATGCCAACATCGCGCCGATGATCGGCGGCCTCGAGAACGCCGGCAAGTCGACCGAGGTGTTCGCCGCGCTCCGGGCGAGCGACGATCAGCTCATTGCGGCGAAGCACGAGGTGTCGCAGCTCATCGGCCGTGACTACAACGTTCCGGTGTGCCCGGCGGTGATCGGCGGCCTGCACATCTCCTACGACAACAACCTCCAGGTCGACTACTACACAGGTTTGTCGTGCCACTGGTTCTGGATGGAGGCTCCGAGGACGCAGGTACTTGGTTCGCTGGACGAGACGTGGGAGCCGGCGGACATGCAGCGTCTAGTGGAGGAGTACAGGGTCGAGCGTCTCGACTACGTTCGATCGGTTGTCGACGGCATCGTGGAGCAGCCGTTCGGCGGCTGTGGCGGGGACATGGGGTCGCTGCTGCGCAGGTACATCGTGATGCAGGAGGAGAAGCAGCGCGCCTAGAGGCCTGCGCGTGGCCGAATGGCGCCGCGCGTGAGAGGATTGCCCATCGGCGGCGCAGAACCGAGCGCGGGCAGTACTCACGAGGAGGGTCGAAGCGGTGGCTGACGGGATGCTGGAGTCCACACAGGTTGACGGCGGCGGCCTGGCTGACAAGTTCGAGCCGCTCGGCCTGACCTTCGACGACGTCCTGCTGGTGCCGGGCCCCTCTGAGGTGCTGCCGACGGATGCGGACGTCTCGAGCTTCTTCGCGCGCGACATCAAGCTTGCCGTGCCGCTTGTCTCGGCGGCGATGGACACCGTGACGGACGCGCGCATGGCCATCGCCATGGCGCGCTTGGGCGGCATCGGCGTGCTCCATCGAAACATGCCCGTCGAGCAGCAGGTGGCTGCCGTCACGCGGCTGAAACGCTCGCAGTCGGGCATGATCCTCGACCCGGTTGTGCTGCCGTTGAACGCCGAGATCGGCGACGCGCTGGATCTCATGGCGCACTACCACGTCTCCGGCGTGCCCATCGTCGACGGCGAGAACGTGCTTCAAGGCATCGTCACCAACCGTGATCTGCGCTTCCTCACCGACATGGCGACACCGGTCGCGAAGGTGATGACGCGCACGCCGCTCGTCACGGCGCGTCCGGGTACGACGCTCGACGATGCCCGGCTCCTCCTCGGCGAGCACAAGATCGAAAAGTTGCCGATCACCGACGAGGACGGTCACCTCGTCGGCCTGATCACCGCCAAAGACATCCGCAAGGCCGAGGACCATCCCAACGCGTCGCTGGACGAGCACGGCCGGCTGCGAGTGGCCGCTGCGGTAGGCGCGGGCCCGACCGCCATCGCTCGCGCCCTCGAGCTGGTAGCCGCCGGCGTCGATGCCGTCGTCGTCGACACGGCGCACGGCCACTCCAAGATGGTCGTCGACACGGTGCGCGAACTCCGCTCACGCGTCGATACGGCGATCGTCGCCGGCAACGTCGCGACAGCCGCGGGGACGATCGCCCTGGCGGAGGCGGGGGCCGACACCGTGAAGATCGGCATTGGCCCGGGCTCCATTTGCACCACCCGCGTCGTCGCCGGCGTGGGCGTGCCGCAGATCTCCGCCGTGTACAACTGCGCCGCCGCCGCACACGCGCGCGGTTTGCGGGTGATCGCCGACGGCGGCGTGCGTTTCTCCGGCGACGTCGCCAAGGCGGTCGCCGCCGGCGCCGACACGGTGATGGTCGGCGGCCTCATCGCCGGCTGCGACGAGAGCCCGGGGGACATGGTGGTTGCCGGCGGCCAGCACTACAAGCAATACCGCGGCATGGGTTCGATGGGAGCTATGGGCGGCGACTCGCATTCGAAGGACCGCTACTTCCAGGCCGGCGTCGTGGACACCGGCAAGCTCGTTCCTGAAGGCGTCGAAGGACGGGTGCGCTACCGCGGCCCGCTGTCGGCGATCCTCTATCAGCTCGTCGGAGGGCTGCGCGCCGGCATGGGCTACTGCGGTGCGGCTACCGTGGCGGACATGCAGGAGATCGCCCGCTTCGTGCCGATCACGGCTGCCGGCGTGCGCGAGAGCCATCCGCACGACGTCGAGGCGGTGGTCGAGGCGCCCAACTACCGGCCCGAGTCTCGCGACGTCTAACCACGGCGGTAGGCCGTTCCTGGTGTTCGTCTCGTCGACAGTTCTGGCGACGGAGATCCGTCCACTTCCGTTCCCGTGGACCGATAGCTCGACTAGTGTTTCGGTCAGAGACGGCACGGCGGGCCGGCCAGCGGGCCGCACGCCGCGTCGCAGCCAGTGGGAGGTCTCTCATGCGTCGTCCATTGTGGATTGTTGCCGCCGTCATCGTCGCCGTCTTCGCGATGGCAAACACCGCGTCGGCGTCCGTGCGCGAGGAGTGCAAGTCGCTGGCCGAGTCCGTGGTCGCGGTCATCGACGATCCCTCGACGCCCGTCCCCGACCCGAGTTCGTCCGTGGAGCCCTCCGAGACCCCGGAGGCGGAGTCGTCGGAGACTCCCGAGGGTGAGCCTTCCGAGACGCCGGTATCTGAGGAGACGCCTGAGTTCAAGAACCACGGCGAAGAGGTCTCGGCTGTGGCCAAGGACAAGTCCGCCGTCGGCACCCGCACGTTGAAGAACGGCAAGACGATCGAGAATCACGGCGCGGCGGTATCAGCCGTCGCCAACGGCAAGGGCGGCGAGACCGCGGCGCACGGGAAGAGCAGCGCCCGTTAAGTCCGGCGGTCGGCGCAAGGAGGACGCCTCCCGCCGGCGCGCTCCCCGCTTCGCGGGCGCTCAGTCCGTGACGCGCAGGGGAACGCCATGCCGGTCGTGGTGGACGGCCGCGAAGTTCAGCGTTGCCGTTGGGTGGCCCAACGGCATGGTGTCCGGATGGCCGATGCCTACCATCGCTCCAACTTCGTAGTCGGCGGGCAATCCGACTACCTCAGCGACGTAGCGCGTCGCCATGAGCGTGTCGTCGTGCTCTCGCTGTCTGACTTGCACCCAGCAACTACCGAGTCCCAGATCGGCGGCGGTCAGGTGCGCGATGAGCGTGGCGATGGAGGCATCTTCGACCCAGACGTCCGAGACGCTGGGACGGGCGCAGACGACGATCACGAGCGCCGCCATGGCGAGGAAGGCCGAGCCGCTCGGCCGGGTGGCCGCCAGACGGCCGATGGCCGCCGGATCCGTCACGAAGACGAACTCCCACGGCCGTCTTGCGCGCGACGAGGGAGAGCGGAGTACGGCCTCGGCGAGCAGACCGATGTGCTCTGCGGAGACGGGGCGGCCGGTGAACGAGCGGACGCTGCGCCGGGCGCGCAGAAGGTCGATGAACATAAAGCACCTCCGTCGTTATGTCGAGGCGTTGACTGTGGGCGAGTACGATGCGGGGAGGGCGACGCGTGCCAAGAGACCCCCACCAGGTGCGTCCAGAAGCTGGAGCGAGCCTTGTGACGCGTCGACGAGGGCCTTGGCGATAGGCAGACCGAGTCCGGGAGCCGGCTTTGGACGAGTCGGCGCGCCAGAAGCGATCCAGGGCGCGCTGCTTCAGGTCGTCGCTCATTCCAGGACCTTCATCGGCGATCGAGAGCACGTGGTCCGTGCGACCGGCCTGGACCGTGACGTGGATGAATGATCGCGGCGGGGAGGCGGCGATCGCGTTGTCCAGGAGGTTGTCCAGCAGCTGTTCGATGCCGTTGGGGAGCGCCCGCACGAAGAGGGGGTGTGCGGGCGCGTTCATGTTGATGGTGATCTCGCCGGCATCCGCGACCGCGGTCCAGGTGTCGACGCGCTCGCGCGTCAGCTGCGCGAGGTCGTAGTCGGCGAGCTCCGCCGGCTGCTCCGCCGCCGCCAGATGGAGCAGGTCGTCGACGAGCGCGCTCAGCCGCTGAATCTCCTCGAGGGCGGCGCCGAGCTCCCTTGCTTCGTCGGGCGCCGGCGCGGCGCTCTGGAGGTTCTCGAGTCGCAGGCGGAGCGCCGTGAGCGGCGTGCGGAGTTGATGCGAGGCGTCGGCGACGAAGGCGCGGTGCTCCGTGAGCAACTGGTTTAGCCGGCGAGCCATGCCGTTCATGGCGGCCTGCAGCTCGGCGATCTCCCTCGGCGCGTGGGAGTCTGGGGGCGCGGCGCGTAGGTCGCCTGTGGCGAAACGCGCCGCGGTTTGTTCTACCTCACGTAAGGGCCGTGTGACGGAACGCGCCACGGTGAAGCCGATGAGCGCCATCGCGCCGAGCACCACCGCGGCGACACCGACCAGTCCCCACCAAAAGCGCGTGACTCCCGCCCGCACCTCGGCGGTGTCGATCGAGAGTCGTAGTGCGCCGTGGACTCGGCCGCCCGAGGCGACGGGGATCGCCACGTAGAGCAGATCTGCATCGAGCGTGTCGGAATGCCGCACGCCGGTCGTCCGTGCGCCGTCCAGGGCGGCCTTCATCTCCGGCCGAGTCGAGAGGTTGCGGTCGGTCTCGCCCGAAGTGTCGATCAAGGAGATGCCGTTCGCGTCTGCGAGCACGACGCGCACGCCGGTGCCGGCCGTATAGGCCTTCGCTTGCTCCGGGGCCGGTGGAACTTGTTCCTCCAGGGCTTCCTCGTAGAGGCTCGCCAGCGTCGTCGCGTCACGCTCGAGGTTGACCGCAAGCCGCTCCGTCTCGCGCTGCTGAAAGAAGATGCCGAGCGGCACCTCGAGCACGAGGAGGACGATCGCGGTGACGGCCAGGTAGCTGAGGAGAAGCCGTCGCGTCACTCTGGTTCTGCCACGGCCACGAGGCGGAAGCCAACCCCGCGCACCGTCTCGATGACCTCTGGCCGGAGCTTCTTGCGCAGTGAGGCGATATGCACGTCGAGTGTCTTCGTAGAGCCCCACCAGTTCTCGTCCCATACCTCGGCGACGATCTGCTCGCGGACGTGGACCGTCTCGGGATCGCCGGCGAGGTACACGAGGAGGTCGTACTCCTTCGGCGTGAGCGCGACGCGGCGCTCGCCGAACGACACCTGGCGGGTGCGAGGGTCGATGAGGAGGTCGCCGACCTTCAGAGGCGAATCGGCGACCTTCTCGGCGTGTGGACCGCCGGATGTGCGCCGCAAGACGGCGCGGATGCGGGCCACCAGTTCACGGAAATCAAACGGCTTGACTACGTAGTCGTCGGCGCCGAGCTCGAACAGGACGACACGGTCGAGCTCGTCGTCGCGCGCCGTGATGACGATGATGGGCACCGCCGACCGCTGACGCAGGACGCGGCAGAGGTCGCGGCCGTCCATGTCCGGCAGTCCGAGGTCGAGCAGCACAAGGTCGGGGGCGGGATGCTCCAATGCTTCGGCAGCGGTGTGGACCGAGTCGACGTCGTAGCCTTCGCGCACGAGTCCCGCTCGCAGGGGCTCCTCGATGGACTGATCGTCTTCAACTACGAGCAGGCGGGGGGCCAAGGCGTCCTCCAGGCTGAGTGCGTCTCTATCTTCGCACTCGTGCCCTGCGCGACCCAACTCTTTACCGAGTCTTTACCCGTCGCTTGCCCTGCGCTTGCGGACGGCTCCGTACGCTTGCTGCGGCGAAGGGGCCGTACGCCGGGCGCGGCGGCCGGCGAGGAGGACGGCATGAGGCACCGCACGGCACTGATCACCATCGCGTTGACGGTCGCCGTCGTGCTCGCCGGCGCGGCCGCCATCGGCGTCAATCTCGGCATCCTCACCGCCGCCGACGCGAGCGTCGTCGGCAAGTTGCCGGCGACGGGGTCGGAGGCCTGGGCCTCGATGCCGGCGGGGGCGGATGCGGGGGCCGCGACCGCCGACGCCTCGCAGCGCTACATCGTCGAGAACGCGGGCGCGGTCGTCGTCGTGACCGACGGCAGTGCCGTTCGCGCCGCGGACGTGAGCGCGAGGCGCGGCTGGAAGTACCGACTCGTGCAGACGTCCGACGCGAAGGTGGTCGTCACGTTCGAGCGAGGTA
>ENA-ORXD01002037-ORXD01002037.1-sediment-metagenome-genome-assembly--contig:-NODE-2037-length-14558-cov-2.547476_pt1 | contig 14558 bp, 14 predicted proteins | sample MGYA00237862_ERZ511471 | MGnify/ENA metagenome assembly ERZ511471 | reverse complement strand
CGAACTGGAGCCCACGAAGTTCCACGGCATCGGCCCCTTCAACGCACGAACCGGCGACACCGCCGCGGATACGGGCGGCATCCCCAGCTACACGGAGGTCTTCGGCCGGACGATGATCAAGCTGGCCCGCGCAAACCCGAGGGTTGTGGCCATCACGGCGGCCATGTGCAGCGGGACGGGGCTCGATGCCTACGCGAAGGAGTTCCCCGAGCGGTTCTTCGATGTGGGAATCGCCGAGCAGCACGGCGTGACCTTTGCCGCAGGGATGGCGACGGAGGGGATCATCCCCGTCGTGGCCATCTACTCCACCTTTGTGCAGCGGGCCTACGACCAAGTGCTGCACGATGTCTGTCTCCAGAAGCTTCCCGTCGTAATTGCCATGGACCGTGGCGGTATCGTGGGCGACGACGGAGCGACCCACAACGGCGTCTTCGACTTTTCGTACCTGAGATCCATTCCGAACATCGTCGTCATGGCGCCCAAGGACGAAAACGAACTGCAGCACATGCTCAAGACGGCCGTGGAGTGCGGCGGGCCCGCCTCGGTGCGCTACCCCCGCGGCAAGGGCGTGGGTGTGCCCCTCGACGAGACCCCGATGGCCCTCGAGATCGGCAAGGCCGAGATTCTCAAGGAAGGCGTCGACGTGGCCATTTTCGCCATCGGCTACACGGTCAAGCCGTCCCTGGATGCCGCAAGGCGGCTGCGCGAGGAAGGCATCGACGCCACCGTGGTCAACTGCCGCTTCGTGAAGCCCCTCGACGAGGAGCTCCTGAGCCGCGTGGCAGCCTCAACGGGGAAGGTCCTCACCGTGGAGGAGAACGTCCTTGCGGGCGGTTTCGGCAGCGCGGTTCTCGAATTGCTCGAGGCGAAAGGCCTTGCCGGCATCGAGGTAAAGCGCCTCGGCATCCGCGACGAATTCGTCGAGCACGCTACCCAGGCGGAAACGCGGCGCAGTTACGGCATCGACGAGGAAGGGATTTTCGAGGCCGCGCGGAAGCTCGCGGGGCCTGCGAAGCCGGCGCTTCGGGAAGTGGCTCGAAAAAATAGGAGTTAAGGAAGGTAAGGAAGGTAAGAAGCCGGGAAGATCGGAGGCAGGGAATGTGTGCTCGTGTGTTTCTTCCCGTTGATGTGATCTGCTCTTCTGATCCACCGATCTTCTCAGGTTCGAAACCTGAAGACTCCGGCCATGCAGCTGCCCTGCACCCGCCGTCTGCCATTTCATGAAAGAAAAATCCCCCAAAATGAGGCTGGACGTGCTGCTCGTAAACCGGGGCCTGGTTGCGTCCCGGGAGCGGGCGCGGGCCCTCATCCTCGCCGGGGCCGTGCTTGTCAACGAAGAGCCCGTCGACAAGGCGGGCGCCCTCATTGCCGAAGGTGCGGCCGTCCGGATCCGCGGCGAGGATCACCCCTATGTGAGCCGCGGCGGCGTGAAGCTCAAGGGGGCCCTGGATGCCTTCGGCATCCGGGTCGACGGGTTTTGTGCCCTCGATGTGGGCGCCTCGACGGGAGGCTTCACAGACTGCCTGCTGCGGGAGGGTGCCCGGAAGGTCTATGCCGTGGATGTGGGCTACGGACAGATCGCCTGGAAGCTGCGCAACGACCCCCGGGTCCAACTCTTCGAGCGGACCAACATCCGTCACTTCCAGGGAGTGGGGATCGAGGAGCCCGTCGACATCGCGACGGTCGACACGTCCTTCATCTCGCTGCGGCACGTCATCCCGCCGACGCTCCGGTTCGTGAGGGAAGGCGGGATCATCCTGGCCCTCGTCAAGCCTCAGTTCGAAGTGGGAAAGGGCGAAGTGGGCAAGAAGGGCGTCGTCCGGGACCCGGCGCTTCACCTCCGCGTGGTGGAAGACCTTGCGGGCTTTTTTGCCGAGCAGGGTCTGATGGTCAAGGGGACCTGCGAGTCCCCGCTCACGGGCCCCGAGGGGAACAAGGAGTTCTTCATCTGGGCAGTCAAGAAAGAAGGAAATTAGGAAGGGAGGAAGATCGGAAGAGCGGAAAAGGCGCCGGCAATAACCCGAAACCCGATTCCCTAGACCCGATACCCGATAGTCATGATCAAACGGTTCGTCAAAAACATCGAGATCCGGCTGGCCGAAACGGCGGGGTTCTGCATGGGCGTCCGGAGGGCCGTCGACATGGTCCTCGACATGGCCCAGCACAAGGGCGACCGCAAGATATACACCTACGGGCCCCTCATCCACAACCCCCAGACGGTGGAGCTGCTGCGCAAGCGCGGGATCATCCCCGCGAACGATCTCGAGGCGATCGAGGAGGGGACGACCGTCATCATCCGGGCGCACGGCATCTCTCCCCAGGAGCGCGAGACCCTCAAGAAAAAGGGGGTCATGATCGTCGACGCCACCTGCCCGAAGGTGGGCCGTGTCCAGTCGGTCATCAAGAAACACGCCGTGCAGGACTACTGCATCGTCATCGTGGGCGATGCCGAGCACCCCGAGGTGAACGGCCTCCTGGGCTACGCCGGCGGCCGGGGCACCGTCGTCAGCAGAATCGAGGACGTGGACCGCCTGCCGGCCATGGAGAAGGTCTGTGTCGTGGCCCAGACGACGCAGAGCCTCGACGAGTACCGGGACATCGTGGAGAAGATCCGAGGCCGTGTCCCCGAGACGGTTGTTTTCGACACGATCTGCGATTCCACGGAGAAGCGCCAGGCCGAGATCAAGGATCTTGCCTGCGCCATGGACGCCGTCTTCATCGTGGGGGGCCGCAACAGCGCCAACACCCAGCGCCTGGCCCAGATCTCCGAGTCGATGGGCACGCCCACCTTCCACATCGAGACGGCCGAGGAGATCCGCGAGGTGCCGCTCGAGAAGTACAACCGCATCGGGATCTCCGCCGGGGCCTCGACGCCCAACTGGATCATCGAGCGCGTCGTCGACACGATCCAGAACGCCCGGCTCGGGGCCGACGCGAGGGGATGGTTTGTCAACCTGTGGCTTGTCTCCGTCGGGACCGACGTCTATGCCGCCGTCGGGGCCGCCTGCCTGGCGCTTGCCGCCCAATACCTCCAGGGGGTTTCCTTCAGCGGCCTGCAGCTCCTCATGGCGGCCTCTTACGTGTTCTCCGTCCACACCCTCAACCGTTTTGTCGACCGCGAGGTGAGCGGGCTGAGGGGGACTTTTCGCGAGGAGACCTACGCGAAGCACGCACGGCTTTATGTCGTCATGGCCTTTCTTTCCATGCTCCTGTCGCTGGGGCTTGCCTACCTGATCGGTCTTTTGCCCTGGCTCCTGCTCGCCCTCGTCTCCATCGTGGGGGCCATTTACAACATGCGGGTCTTTCCGAAGGGCTGGCGCTTCCGCAGACTTCGGGATCTGCCCGGTACGAAGAACTTCTTCATGGCCGCCGCCTGGGCCCTCGTCATCGCCGTTGTCCCCTACATGGACTGGCCGATCGAAGTCTCGGCGGACATGGTCGTGGCCGCGCTGTTCATCTTCTCGATCGTCTTTGTCCGTTCGGCCCTCTCGGACCTCATCGAGATCCAGAGCGACCGCCTGCTGGGGCGCGAGACCATCCCCGTCGTCATCGGGGAGGACAGGACCCGGAAGTTGCTCAACGGGATCTCGATGTTGCTGGCGCTGCTGCTTGTCCTTTCCTATCCCCTCAAGTGGACGACTTCTCTCAGTTTCACGCTGTTCCCCTGCGTATTTTACATGTGGATTTGTTTCGAGCTTTGTGATAGAAAAACGGCGCTTTCCGCGGCCGTGATCAACGGGCTGCTGGAAACCAACTATGTTCTCGCGGGGTTATGCACGGTCGGCTGGCTTGTCGCTCTGCGGCTGCTCACGTGAGGACAGGGGAGAACCTTTGAAAAGAATTCCCGGACCGGCCCTGGTCATCGTGGCGATATTCTGCGTCTGGCTCGTTGCCGGCTGTGAAGGCCTGCGGTCGGTGCAGACGGCCGACGAGGCAAAAGACTTTCACCCCAGGAGCATCGGGGTGCTGCCTGCCGATGCGGGCATTTACAAGGATGCCGAGGGGAAGATCGACGGCATCATCACGGACGTGCTCGTCAAGACGAAGTGGTTCAGCACGGTCATCGGCGGGGAGGAGATCCGGAAGCAGATCGAAGCGAACGAGGAACTCAAGAAGTCCGTCGACGTCTACCTGGCGAAGCTCCGGGAGCTGAATTACTCGGATCCCGAACTGTGCAAGGTGATCAAAGAGCTTTGCGGGATCGAGGCGATCCTCATCCCCACCGTCGAGGTGTGGGAGTACACGATGCTCGCCGGCGACAAGATCGCGCGGGTGGGGATGTCGATGAAACTTGTCGACGCCCGGACGGGCAAAACCCTGTGGAAGGCCGGCCATCAGGTCACGGAGGATTACCGGTTCCTGAAACCGGAACTCACCGGCATAGGCCGATCCATGGTGCGCAAGATGATCGATCGGATGCCGCACTGATGGAGCGATGCTCCATCCGTGAGTGACCGGTGATCCGTGGCCAGTGCGTGAAGAAGTGAAAGAAGTGCCTGTGTGTCTGAGTGAAGAGGGACAAGGGGAATAAGAGACAGACGGAATAGACATTCGTTAGTTCGTAATTATATTAGAGGTTGAATGACGGGCATCAGGGAAGAACGGTTCTGTTTTATTCCCATTACCCAGTTCCCAATACCCGATGCCAGGAGTAACGCGATGAAAGAAAAAGTCCAGGCGGCACTCGATCAGGTGCGGCCCAACCTCCAGCGCGACGGCGGCGATGTGGAGCTGGTGGATGTGACCGAGGACGGGATTGTCAAGGTGAGGCTCACCGGCCGCTGCCACGGGTGCCCCATGTCCCAGATGACCCTGAAGATGGGGATCGAGCGTTTTCTGAAAATGAACGTTCCGGAAGTGAAGGCCGTCGAGTCCGTGTAGGCGGCGACCGTCAGCCCGGCAAGCGAATATTAAAATTCCTCGCACCAAGGAGCCAGGAATTTAGAAACATGAGGAAGTGGGTTTATCTGTTATCAGGCTCGTTTGCCCCGCAGCAAGCTGCGGGGACCGGGGGCGCATCCCGCCAGGGTGCGCGACCATGTCCGGTTCTTTCCTTACCGGGAAGCCCCGCGAAGCGGCATAAGGCTTCAATGCGCGTGCAAACGTTTTCACACGAAGGAGTTTTTCGAAATGGCATATGTCATCAGCGATGAGTGCATCGCCTGCGGGAGCTGCGAAGAAGAGTGCCCCGTCGAGGCGATCAGCGAAGGCGACGAGAAGTACGTCATCGACGCGAACCTCTGCACGAATTGCGGAGCCTGCGCAGATGTCTGCCCCGTCGAGGCCATCAGCCCCGGCGACGAGGAGTAGACTCGCAGAACCGGCCGCTTGAGACGAGGGGAAGGTCACCCGCCTGACAGGGGTTCCCCTCTTTATTTTTTGTGGCCGGCAGCACAGCGGGAACATCACGATCCGGTTCGTCCCGAAAGGAATGCCGATCGGTCATGGCAGGATGCTTCATCACCTTTGAGGGCGTCGAAGGGTCCGGGAAAACCACCCAGATCCGGCTCGCGGGGGAGTACCTGCGGGAAAAGGGCCTTCCCGTCATCGTGACCCAGGAGCCCGGCGGCACGCCGCTGGGGGAGCGAATCCGCGAGATCCTGCTCAACCACGGCGGATTCGACATCTCGGGCCAGGCGGAGGTCTTTCTGTTCGCTGCGGCACGGACCCAGCACGCCGATCGCCTGATCCTGCCCGCCCTCGAGAAGGGGCAGGTCATTCTCTGCGACCGCTTCTCCGATGCCACCGTCGCCTACCAGGCATATGGCCGGGGGCTTCCCCTGGAGGCCGTCCGGGAGGTCTGTCGCCTTGCCTCGCGCGGGCTTTCGCCCTGCCTCACCCTCCTGTTCGATCTCCCCGTGGAAAAGGGCCTCGAGAGGGCCTTTCGCCGCATCGCCGGCCGTGGGGAGGCGCACCGCGAGGATCGCTTCGAACGGGAGCACCTCGATTTTCACCGCCGCATCCGCGAGGGCTACCTCGCCATCGCCCGGCAGGAGCCCGGCCGGGTGAAAATCATCGATGCCACGCGGGACATCGAGTCCACCCGGCACGAGGTCCGCACCATCCTCTCGTCATTCCTGGGGGTCTGACCCATGAGCTTTTCCTCGATCTGCGGCCAGGAAGGACCCGTCACCGTTCTGCAAAGCGCCCTCGAAAAAAAACGGGTGCCCCATGCCTTTCTCTTTTACGGGGCAGATGGCATCGGCAAGCGCACGACGGCCCTCGTCTTCGCCAAGGCCCTCAACTGCGAAACGGGCGCGTCTGACGCCTGCGATGCCTGCAGCTCCTGCCGGAAGATCGACAGCGGCAACCACCCCGATCTCCTTATCATCAGGCCCGAGGGCCAGTTCATCAAGGTGGCCGACATCAAGGAACTGCAGGAGCGGATGCGCTTCCGGCCCCTCGAGGGAGCGAAGCGCGTCGTGATCGTCGACGATGCCGAGCGCATGAACATCACCTCGGCCAACTCGCTCCTCAAGACCCTCGAGGAGCCGTCGCCCACAAACGTCTTCGTTCTCGTCTCGTCGCGGCCGCACCTGCTGCCGCTGACGATCCTGTCGCGGTGTCACCGGCTTCGCTTCAACCCCGTCCAGCGGGACGTCATTGCCGCCTTCCTGGAAAAGGAGTTCGCGCTTTCGCCCGACAAGGCCTTCATCCTGGCCTCGTCGTCCGGGGGGAGCATCGGCCGGGCCCTGACCCTGCACAAGGGCGATTACATCGACCTGCGCGACTCCATCCTGGGCAGGATCTCGAAGGGAGCCCTCGATCCGCTGGGCTGCCTGGCTCTGGCGGGCTCGCTTGCCGGTGAACGGGAGGACATCCAGGAGGCGCTCGAAATCCTGAAGACCTGGTACCGGGACCTGCTCGTCTTCAGGGAAACGGGGCGCGCCGAGGCGCTCATCAACCGGGATCGTGCAGACGACATCGGCCGCCTGGCGGGCCTCACCGATGTGGAGGCGATCCTCCGGGGCGTCCGTACGATCCAGAGTGCCGCGGCGGCCATTGAGCGCAACGTGAATAAACCATTGACTTTGGAGACGATGGTCTTTACATTGTTTGCCGACAGGGCCAATTTCGTTGAGGATTCCCGCCGAGGCAGCGCAGGCCGCTGAGGGCGGGAAGGTGAGATCGACGTGAGACATATCGTAGGCGTCCGGGCGGAGAAGGAAGGGCGGGTGCTCAACTTCCAGACCTCGGACGGGACTCTGAAAAAATGCGACACGGTTATCGTCAACGCGGAGAACGGGCCAAGCGTCGGGGTTGTGGTGACGGACAGCAAGGACGTCCCCCTGCACCTGCTGCCGACGGAGATCCGGAACATCGTCCGGAAGTGCACCGATGAGGATCTCCGGACTCTGGAGTTGAACCAGAAGCTCGAGCGCGAAGCCCGGGCGTTCTGCTTCGGCCGTATCCGCGAGCGGGGCCTCCCCATGAAGCTCATCGGCGTGGAGTGCCTCTTCGATCGCAGCAAGCTCATCTTCTTCTTCACCGCCGACAATCGAGTCGACTTCCGCGAGCTGGTGAAGGACCTTGTCCAGAAGTTCAAGACCCGGATTGAATTGCGCCAGATCGGGGCCCGCAACGAATCACGGATTTTCGGCGGGCTCGGGGTCTGCGGCCAGAAGATCTGCTGCACCAATTTTCTGTACAACCTCGACCGCGTGTCCGTGAAGATGGCCAAGGAGCAGAACATGCCGCTCAACCCGGAGAAAATATCGGGGTTGTGCGGCCGATTGATGTGCTGCCTGGCCTTTGAGTACGACTCGTACCTGGACATGAAACGCGGGATGCCCAAGTGCGGCAAACGGGTCGGAATCGCCCAGGGGGGATCGGGCAAGGTGATCCGCCAGAACATCCTCAAGGGCACCCTGTCCGTCTATACCGAGGAGGGGAAGGAAGTCGAGGTCGAGATCAAGGATCTCAGGGAGCCCCAGCCCTTGCCGGGTACGGCAGCCGACGGGCCGCCGCCCAGAGGCCCGAGAAACGGGGGCCGCGGACAGCGCTGACATCCCCCGCCTCGAGCCGCCGCCCCGCCTTACCGGGGGCACATCCCGCCGACATTCTGACAACACAATCAGGCAATGAATAAAGGAGGCACCGTGAACGCCCAGAAGGTCTTTTACGTCACGACACCCATTTACTACGTCAACGCCTCGCCCCACATCGGGCACGCCTACACGACGATCGTGGGCGACGTGATGTCCCGCTTCTACCGCATGTCGGGCTACGACGTCTTCTTCATGACGGGCACCGACGAGCACGGCGACAAGATCGCCGAGGCGGCCCGGAAGAACAACGAGACACCAAAAGCCTTCACCGACCGGATCAGCGCCCAGTTCCGCAACCTCTGGCCCCAGCTTGCCGTCACCAACGACTACTTCATCCGCACCACCGACGAAAACCACGTCAAGACGGTCCAGTACATCCTCCAGAAGGTCTACGACTCGGGGGACATCTATTTCGGAGAGTACGGCGGCCACTACTGCGTGGGCTGCGAGCGCTTCTACACGGAGACGGAACTCGTCGACGGAAAATGCCCCGACCACCAGACGGAGCCCGAGTTCCGCAAGGAGAGCAACTACTTCTTCAAGATGAGCAAGTACCAGCAGTGGCTCATCGGCTACATCCACGACAACCCCGACTTCATCCGCCCCGAGCGCTACAGAAACGAAGTGCTCGCCTTCCTGCAGCAGCCCCTGGAGGACCTCTGCATCTCCAGGCCCAAGTCGCGCCTGACCTGGGGCATCGAGATCCCCTGGGACAAGGACTACGTCACCTACGTCTGGTTCGACGCGCTGATCAACTACGTCACGGGTATCGGCTACCCCGAAGGGAAGGACTTCGGCAAGTACTGGGCCGCCTCGGAGCACCTCATCGCCAAGGACATCGTGAAGCCCCACGGCATCTACTGGCCCACGATGCTCAAATCCGCCGGGATCGGGCCCTACAAGAACCTCAATGTCCACGGCTACTGGAACGTGGACGCAAGCAAGATGTCCAAGAGCCTGGGCAACGTCGTGCGGCCCCTGGATCTCAAGGACAAGTACGGCCTGGATGCCTTCCGCTACTTCCTGCTTCGCGACATGGTCTTCGGGCTCGACTCGAGCTTCAGCGAGGAGGCCCTCGTGCAGCGGATCAACTCGGATCTCGCCAACGACCTGGGCAACCTCGTGAGCCGCGTTGTCGCCATGGACGTGAAGTACTTCAAGGGGAAGGTCCCCGCGCCGAAGGCGGCCGAAGAGGCCGACAGGAAAATGACCGAGGCGGCGGCCAAGACCCTTGCGGAGGTGGAGCAGTTCTTCCGGGATCTCACCTTCCACAAGGTGCTCATCTCGGTCTGGGAGTTCATCAACGTCGCCAACAAGTACATCGTCGAAAACGAGCCCTGGACCCTTGCCAAGGACCCCGCGAAGAGCGGCCGCCTCGAGACGGTCATCTACAACCTCATGGAGTCCCTCAGGCTCACGGCCTACTTCGTCTACCCCTTCATGCCCGACACGGCGCGCAAGATCCTCGACCAGATCGGCCTTGCGGACGTGAAGGAGTTCCGCTTCGACGACATCCGCAACTGGGGCGGCATCAAGCCCGGCGCGGCGGTAACCCGCGGCGAGGCCCTCTTCCCGAGGGTGGAGTACAAGAAGGAGGAAGAGGTGCCCGCAGCGAAGTTCGAGATGCTCCCCGAGATCACCTGGGACGACTTCGGCAAGATCGACCTGCGCGTGGCGAAGGTCCTCGAGGCCGAGGCCGTTCCTAAATCCAACAAGCTCATGAAGCTCAAGATCGACTGCGGCGAGGTGCGCACCATTGTGGCGGGCATCCTGCAGGACTACAGGCCCGAGGAGATGGTGGGCCGCTCGATCGTCGTTGTCGTGAACCTGAAGCCCACGAAGCTCATGGGCGTCGAGAGCCGCGGCATGCTGCTGGCCACCGACACCGAGGGAGGCGGCCTTGCCCTGGTGGGGTTCGACAAGGAGCCCTTGCCGGGGGGAAAGGTACGATAAGAAGTGCTTGAGTGAAGATACAAGCACGGTGTCATTGCGAGGAGCGGAAGCAACGAAGTCCTCTCGACCCAACCGTACTCATCTGCAGGGGTTGGAGATGAATCCTCTCCGCATTCCTCCACAACCAGGCGGGAGACGATGAGGCCCGAGGCGTTTGCCCCGGTCCTTTCCTGTGATCGGCCGATGCCGACCGGTCGTTCTTCCGACGAACCGTCAGCCCGCGCACGACCCTGAACCCCGAGCCGGCCCATGGAAACCATCAAGGAGATTCTGGCCTTTCTCGACGCCCCCCTGATCACGCTGGGGAAATCCTCCGTGACGATCGGGAACGTGCTGGTTGCGGCATCCATCCTGATCCTCCTGGCATACCTGACATCGAAGCTGAATCGACTGATCATCTACCGGCTCATGTCCAAGAGCGACATCCAGCTCGGCGTCCGCGTCGCCGTGGCGACCCTTGTGCGATATGTAGTTCTGGGCATCGCATTCATTGTCGTGCTGCAGTTCGTGGGCATCGACATGACGAGCCTGGCCCTTCTCTTCGGGGCCCTCGGTGTCGGCATCGGGTTCGGCCTCCAGAACATCACGAACAACTTCGTCAGCGGCCTCATCATCCTCCTCGAGAGGCCCATCAAGGTGGGGGACCGGATCGAGATGAGCGGGGTTTCGGGTGACGTGACCAATATTTCCATGCGGGCCACGACCATTCGCACGAACGACAACATCTCCATGATCGTTCCCAATTCGGATTTCATCACCTCCACGGTGATCAACTGGAGCCACACGGACCGCAACGTCCGGTTCAACTTCCCGGTGTCGGTCTCATACAAAGAGGACCCCGAACGGGTCCGCGGGATTCTTCTGGAGGTCGCCCGGGAAAACGATGGGGTGCTGGCGTTTCCCCCTCCCGACGTGCTGTTCAACGAATACGGCGACAACGCCATCGTCCTGAACCTGAGGGTTTGGACCCGGGAGTACACGGACCGTCCCGGGGTCCTCAAGAGCCAGCTGTACTATGCAATCTTCCGCAAATTCCGGGAGGTCGGCGTGGAGATCCCCTATCCCCAGCGGGATGTGCACATCAAGGAAGTCCCTTCTTCATTTCCCAGCGATCTCGCCGGCGTCGTTCCGCCGGGTTCTGATGAAACGAGGTGAAATCGTCTCCGCGCCGCGGGGAGGAGATTACGGGTGACGTACGATCAGGTTCTCATCCTCGGGGTTTTCACGTCCACGGTGGCGATGTTCCTCTGGGGTCGCTGGCGTCACGACATGGTGGCGGGCGGAGCCTTGCTGGCCTGTGTCCTGGCCGGGCTGGTGGTCCCATCGGAGGCCTTTCTGGGTTTCGGCCACCCCGCCGTCATCACGGTGGCCTGCGTCCTCGTGCTGAGCAAGGGGCTCGAGAATTCGGGCGCCCTGGACGCCCTCGTGCGCCATCTCATTCCATCATCGGCAGGGCTCACACTGACCGTCGCCGTGCTGTCCGCTGTCGTCGCCGTGCTCTCGGCCTTCATGAACAACGTCGGCGCCCTGGCGCTTCTCATGCCCGTTGCGCTGCAGGTCGCGGCGCGCCGGGAGTTCCCCCCGGGACGAGTCCTGATGCCCCTCGCCTTCGCATCCATCCTGGGCGGCATGACGACCATGGTCGGGACACCGCCCAATTTGATCGTTTCGGGTTTTCGCGCGCAGAACGGCATGGGCAGTTTTGCCATGTTCGACTTCACACCCGTGGGATTGGCGGTGGCCGCCTCCGGGGTACTTTTCGTGGCATTCGTCGGCTGGCGGCTGGTCCCAGTCGGAAAAAATGCCGCCATGGAAGGCTTCGACACGGAAGCCTATCTCACGGAGGCCCGGGTGCAGGAGGGCACCAGGGCGGTAGGCCTGTCGCTTCGTGAGGTCGAGGCGGCGCTGGACAAGGCGGGTGCCCAGGTCGTCGGACTGGTGCGCAATGAAGTGCGCCTCACCGCGCCCGGTCAGGGTCAGATGGTACGCGCCGGGGACATCCTGGTCATCGAAGCCGAGGCGGATGTGCTTGCAGAGGCGCTTGCGAGCCTCGAGTTGAAACTCGAGGAATCGAAACGCCCCGAACCGAAGGAAGACGGCGAAGGCGAGTGCGCGCAGAGACAGGAAGACGGGGTCGAGGACCGGGAGTGCGAAAAGCAGCAAAAGAAGCCCCCGCCGCAGGAGATCGTGCTGAGGGAGTTCGCGGTGCTCCCCGGATCCGGTCTCTCCGGGATGTCCGCCAGCGACATCATGCTGCGCACCCGTTACGGAATCAGCCTCCTTGCCCTGTCGCGACAGGGCAAGCGGTCGGTCTCGCGCCTGCGGACGGTCGGTTTCCGGGAGGGCGACGTGCTGCTGATGCAGGGCCCGCCCGATGCGCTGTCCGAATTCGCCGGCGACTTCGGGTGCGTACCGCTGGCGGAGCGCAGCCTGCGCATCCCGAGCAAGCGCAAGGCACTACTTTCCGGCGCCATCATGGCGGTGGCGGTCGGCGGCGCAGCATTCGGACTGCTGCCAGCCGCCATCTCGTTTGCCGCCGGTGTGATCGCGTCGATGGCGCTGCGCACCGTGTCGCTGCGGGCGGTGTACGAGGCGATCGACTGGCCGGTGATCGTGCTCCTCGGGGCGTTGTTACCGGTGGCCGGGGCGATGGAGAGCACCGGCGCGGCCGGCCTCATCGCGCGTGTCATCCTCGATTATTTTGCCCAGGGTCACGCGATCATCGGCCTGGCGATGATCCTGATCGTCACGATGACCCTGTCGGACATGATGAACAACGCCGCCACCGCTGCGGTCATGTGCCCGATCGCAATCGGCGCGGCAAGCCAACTGGGCGTGAGCTCCGACCCGTTCCTGATGTCAGTGGCGGTGGGGTCCTCCTGCGCCTTTCTCACACCCATCGGGCATCAAAACAACACACTCATCCTCGGGCCGGGCGGGTTTCGCTTCGGGGACTACTGGAGGCTTGGCCTTCCGCTGGAGATTCTTGTCGTTGCGGTGGCGATTCCCATGCTGTTGTTCGTATGGCCGCTGTGATCGGCAGGATGGCTTGGCGTGCCCGCATCAGCGCGAGCCTTGAAAACCTTTACCGGACACGAGCCTTATGGCGATCCAGGGAAGCAGGAAAAAGAGGATGATGGCAATCTTCGTGATGGCCATGCCGGCATAGTGGATCGCATCGAAAGTCTGTCTCGGGATCTGGAACCACCTCGAATGAACCTGGTATACCCAGTCGCTTCCAAAGACATACCAGGCAAACCAGACCATCAGCAGCACCGTCCCGCCTATAAAACATCGGATGAGGATCCCGCAATGACATCCAGGTTTTCTTGAAACACCGCCCGCGTATTATTCATAAGCGCACCGCCCCCTGTGTTTTGTTTTTCCATTATGGAGCAGAATGCCGGGGACGTCCATTGCTTTGTATTCCCGGACGGTGTTCAAACAGCAAGAATGTGCGAAGAGCATGGGGGAAAACCGGCGCCGCGCGTGTTGGCCTTTTCCGTCCGCAATTGACGTGCCCGGATCTTTCATTTACATTGTAGTGCAGTTCGGCAAATACACTCACAGGGGAGGATACGATGACGAAATCTCTGTTTCTCATGGTCGTTGCTGTAACGGCGATAGGAATCCTTTCGATTCCGGCGCAGGCGATGGATACCCGCGAGTTTGAAGTGATCAGCCGCGACCAGGGTTCCGTCTCCGTCACGATGGGCAAGTTCGATTTCTGTGCCTTGACGGCCGTCACGGCGGGAGGGTTCAACAGCACCTGCATCATACAGAAACAGCGGGAGAACTGGGTTCTTACGGCAGTGGATCCCGGAAAGCCTGATGCCTATGTAGGTGAGTCCCAGGGTTGCCGTTCCACCTGTTTCTCCATGAAGGGGGAGCCGCCGGTGACACCTCCGGCACCGCCGCCGGCAGCCGGCAATGTCCTCTTCCCGGGCTGCTTCGAGGATACCTGGACGAGGGATTTGTCGGGATACACGACGAAAAACCGGGCATGACGAACCAGATGTGCGTCAACCTCTGCCGGGGAAAGGGGTTTGCCTACGCTGCCACCCAGTTCAGCCAGCACTGCTTCCGCGGCAACCGCTACGGCAAATACGGCCGGGCCACAAACTGCGACATGAAGTGCGGCGGAAACGCCGGCGCGATCTGCGGCGGCAGCTGGGTCAACAGCGTCTACAGCATAAAATGATGAGGGTTATCACGGCCCCATTTCAAGGAAAGGGCAAAGCCCGGGAAATCCCCTGGCCTTGGACTGGGACAATTTGACATGAAGATGGACAAAAAGCTCCAGGGCATTTCCCTGTACCTTTTCTGCTTCGGTGTACCTTCCCGCCGGTATTCGGCCCGAAAGTTGCAATTCCCCTGTTTATTACCTGACAGAGGGAATCCGCAATGAAACACGTCTGCCGCCTTTCGACCCTTGTTTTCACGATGTTCTTTATCCTCAGCTGCGGCTTCGGCACCCCCGCTCCCAAAGCCAATGCGCCGCAGGGCCGCCTCGAGACCAAGGTCGTCGAAGGCGCTTCGGCCGTTGGCTATAATGGC
>ENA-ORXD01002036-ORXD01002036.1-sediment-metagenome-genome-assembly--contig:-NODE-2036-length-14571-cov-16.636815_pt1 | contig 14571 bp, 14 predicted proteins | sample MGYA00237862_ERZ511471 | MGnify/ENA metagenome assembly ERZ511471 | reverse complement strand
ACCAACGCGCCAATTCCAGTGGCGGGAGCGGGTTTCTGCTTGGCGGCTTCAACCGTTCTTTTGTACAAAGCTGGAATTTGCCATACGCACAGCCCACCCAGCAACAACAGGGTGATCAAGTTGCGAACCAGTTTCCAGAGCCACTTCAATACCTGTCGGGCAAAGAATGCGAAGGTTCCGCGCTCCGGTTCGGCAGGTTTCACGGTTACGGTCGTCTCTTCCGGTTTTTGTTCGGGGACTGGCGTCTGGTAAATCACGCCCCCTTCTGGCGAAGTTTGAATGGCTGTATCTTGACGGACCGGGCTGGTATAAACCAGGCGGCCACCAATCACCGCGCTATCCGCGATGCGCAAGCCGGGATTGAGGGTTGGCGGAAAATCTACGCCGGGTTGAGAGGGCATGAACATGAAGGGTGAGAAAGGCATTTCCGAGCCGCTTGCGGGGCCTTCCACTTCCAGAACCGCGTCACCGTTGACCTTGCCGTTCAAATCAATCGCCGCGGCGCTGATGTTGATGTTGCGGTCAACCGTGCTGTTGATAACCGCCTGGTAAGCCGCGCCATACATGCCCCGGCTGATTTCTGTTTGGGCGTCATCTTCAAAGGCATAACCGCCAAAATACACATTGCGGCCAATCTGCGCGCCTTCAAGGTAAAACACAGAGGCGCCCATGGCAACACTGCCATCTACCTGACCGTTTACACGCACTTGAGTACCACCCGCGAAGACATTCCCAGAGATTTCTGCGCCTTCGGCAACTTCAATCGTACTGCCAAGCAATATGGCATCGCCATTCACTTTGCCAGTGATGATGATGTTCGCGCCACTCGCGACCAGTAAACCGTTGATCGTGCCTTCAATCTTAACGTTTTCACCAGAAATGAAAAGATCATCATCAATGATTTCATTGGGTCCAACATAGCCGTCATCATCAAACTCAGCGGCCTGGACGGGCACCGCGATTCCGGCAAAGAGAACCATAACCAGGATCAGGGCCAGGCTGATTCTCAATCCAGTTGATTTCATCCACGTACTCATACAACATCTCCTTACTACTAGAAAAAAAAATAAATGTACTTCTCATTTCAGTATACGAAATTTTTGGAAGAAGGTTTCTTTTTTTCTTCTAGAAATCAAAAAACGATGCTATGTCAGAAATCATTGGAGGGTCAGTTTCTTTAGGAAAACAAAAAGAACAACCCAATTTTGGCAGGTTGGATATCTACTGCCTGGTAGTTGGAAATATTTACCCCATTAAACAAATTGATCCAGTCGCGACTGGATCAATTGAAAAATTTAAATTAGAATGGTTGGCTAATGCGCCGGGCTTTTCCGATTGGCGCGGCGCACCGCGTTAAAGGTGCCGATGACAACGATCAAAACCAGCAGCACACCTACCAGTACCACTTCGTTGGTGTTTCGGTAACTTTGCAGCCATTCTTCAGGCAAGGGCGTCACGGATGGGGTGACGGTTGCGCCTGGCTGGGCAGTGAGCACTTGCCCGGCTGGTGGGGTTTGGGTGGATTGAATTTGAAAAGGACTGCTCCAGGCCAGGGTGGTCAACAAAAACAGCAAGCCCAGGATTGCCAGCGCCTGGTGGGTGAGGCCGCTAGGCTTGAGTTTGGGACGGGTTGGTTGGTTTTTATTCGCGTTGGACATATCTTCACCTAGGGAGAATTAAGCCGTTCTGCGGCAGTGTTGGCGGCCTGGGCGGGGTCACTGAGGCGGTCGATCATCGCCAGCGTAGATTCTTGTAACAATGGGCCCACACCGGTGATGAGGTCATTGGTCGGACGCACAGCAGCGGATTGGATTACCCGGCCCAATAGCGAGCGCAGGGATTGGTTGTTAATCGCGTTTAATCCGGATGGGCGGACCGGCAGGTAGCCGGAATTGGGCGCCCATTGGGTGAGGAATTCACTGTTGCTGAGGAACTCAGCCAGTTTTACGCTCATCGCGCGCCGTTCTGGCAACGGATCGGAAAGGGTCCACATCCAACCAGATGCCAGGGTGTACTCTTTGTTATCCAGCGAGGTGAGCGGCACGGCGGAAGTATCCACCGGCAATTCGCTTAAATATCGTGACGCCCAGGTGACCACCATACTGGCATTTTTTTCCTGGTAAAGCTGCCAGGCCTGGGTGTCGGACTGAATATCCGCGATCATGGATGGAAAGGTTCCTTGTAGGGCACCCTCGGTATACAATTCCAAAACACTGGCCAGGGTTTCGGCCGACAGGGTCGGCCGACCTTGTGAGTCGACAATCGAACCACCGGCAGATAGATAAAGCAGCAAGGTTAACAGGGATTGCGAGTCCGCAGCGGGAAAAGCCAACGGTTGGCCACGGCTGAGGATATCTTCCCAGGTGGTGGGCGCCGCGCCAATCCGGGCGGGCCGGTAGAGCAGCAGCATGGCGTCTCCGGCGAAAGGAATGCCAAAAGTAGTACCTTGCAGCAGCGCGAGTTGGCGGGCGTATTCAAACCAGTCATTCTGGTCGATTGCTGAAGTGAGATCATCCATGGGGAAGATCAATCCCTTTAGCGCGGCGACTTCCATGTCTTGTCTGGGAAGAGCAACCAGCACGGGCAGGCTCTCGGGGGAGGCAGCAGCATTGGCCAGGGTGAGGGATTCGAGCAGGCTGCCCGGACCATTGGCAGCTTTCACTCTCACTTCGATGATTACGCCGGGGTTTTCATCCATAAACTGATTAATCCGCGCCTGCAATTGAACGCCGGCAGGGGTCTCAGCCTGGGGGTCAAATTGCGGAGGAACCCAGATGGTATATGTGCGAGGACCGCTGGGAGTGGCGGTGGCACTTGGAATGGTTTGAGTCTCTTGCGCCTCCACTGAAGCGGTAACCTGGGTGGCTGTGCTATTGATCGCGGCCGGGGTTGGGGGGATCACAGTGCGCAACAGGCTGGGAAAATTGATCTGGCCGCAACCGCTCAAAATCAAGCTGATGATCAGCAAGCTGGAAAGCAGGATGGTTTTTGGATATCCCCAAGATTGAAAGCGTGTTTTCATGTTTTGTATTATGCCAGAGGCGTAATCTTACTCAGGAAGCTGGATGGGCGCTTCCAGTAATTTGATCATCAGGGTGATGGCCTGCTCTACATCGGCGAGGTCGACCATTTCTGAAGGCGAATGAACATACCGGCAGGGAATGGAAATTGTTCCGGCTGGCGCGCCTGCCCGCTGCGATTGCATCCAGCGCGCGTCGGTGGTGCCTTGCGGTAAGATTTCGCGTTGGGTGGGTATGTGGTGCTTCTCGGCGGTTTGCTCCAACAGTTGGATCACGCGCGGGTCCACGATCATGCCTTCGTCTTTGATTTTGATCGCCGGACCTTTGCCCAACTCCACCGCCATGCGGGCGCTGTTTGGGGTGTCTCCGGTGGCAGTGACATCCAGGGCCAATCCTAAATCTGGCTGGATATGGTAGGCCGCGACCAGCGCACCCTTTTGGCCGACTTCTTCTTGAGCGGAGAAGACGAAATAGATTTCGTGGGGTGAGGTTTGCAAGCGGCGCATGATCTCGATCTGGGCGGTTACGCTGATGCGATTATCCAGCGATTTGGCGATCACTCTTTGACCCAGATCCAGGAAGGTGTTTTCAAAAGCGGCCGGGTCGCCGACCTGTACCGGGCAATCCTCTCGCGAGGTGGCGCCCACGTCAATAAACATTTCCGCAAGACCGGGTTTGGAGGCGCCGCTGGTGTAACGCGGGCTGCCGATGGTTCCGCGCGCGCCATTGATAAAGCACACGCGCGCGCCGGGGCAGTTGTGCTCGTACACGCTGCCCAGCGGAGCGAAACGCACAAAGCCATTATCGTCAATATGACTGGCAATCAAACCGATTTCGTCCATGTGAGCGGAGATCATCACCCGCAGGCCATTTTCGGCGCGTTTCCCTTTCCGCGCGATGAGGTTTCCGAGGGCGTCGACAAATAGCTCATCTGCCAGCGGTTCGATTTCAGCGCGAATCGCCTCGCGCATGGCGCTTTCATAGCCGTATGGGGCGGATAACTCTACCAGTTTTTTGAGTAATTCTTTCATCATGTTCATCCCATGCAAGTGATTAAGCAGCGACGCGATTCTTCTGCATCCATTGTACCCCATAGTCCACCAGGGCGCGCTGGCGCATGAGCCGGGCCTGTCCGTAGCCGACGGTGTTAATGACGACATGATCGGTTTCGCGTTCAAAATCGACCCCCAGACGTTCAAAATCGTCGGAATCTTCTTTGATGGCTTCAAACCACACCCATTGGCGCTGGCCGTTTACCAGCATGGGGGTGCCGCGGCGCGTGATGGCTTTAGTGGCGTATTCGGCGCGGTGTTCGCAGAGATGCAGCGAGGTGTTGTTCTCGTGATTGACGCCCAAGAGCAGCACCCACGCGTCTAACTCATATAATCTTGCCAGCGGAGATTGCTCGCCGAGGCTGGAAACCAGGTCGTGATTGGCAGTGATGCGCTCGGCCAGCGGCCCGCGGGCGGTGAAGGACAATTGTGGATGAGCACTGCGCAGCACTCCGGATTGTCTGAGGAAGGTATCCGCAATCACTCCCATACCGCGGAGAGAGGTGAGCCTCGGATCATAAGCGGGCATCGTTTCGCGGATCACTTCGATCCAATCCGCCGGTACGGGGGGGTGCGCCCAATCGGCCGGGTCGCTCAAGTCGCCGGAATGAGCGGGCATCACCAATGTGCCCTGTTCTCCCAGCACGTCTTGCAAGGCTAAAAGTACCGCGGCGGCGCCGCCGCACACCCAGCCCAGTGCGCTGAGCGAAGAATGTACGATTAATGTCATTCCGGGCTGTACACCCAGGTTAGTGAGGTCTTTGACCAGTGAGTCGCGCGTGACCGGTCCGTGGTCACAGCGGGCAATGATATCAGCTTCGCTCATGGAAATCTTTCTCCATCGATAATTTCAGAATTAATGGTTTGTAATGCTGCTTTAAGCAGGTCAATGGTGGCCGCCCAATCCGCGCCGCGGGCTACCATGCAGGCAGTATGAGCGTAGCGCCCCGGTACGGATACAGACACTACTGGCACACCGTCGTGCGCGCGCAGGATCGCGCCGGCATCGGTACTGCCGCCACCCGGCTGACGGAATTGATATGGTATCTGGTGAGAGCGGCCGGTTTCAACCAGGTGTTTCACCAGGCGGGGATCAGAGATGGTAGATTTATCAGCAATATAGATAGCTGGGCCGTGATCCAGGCGGGTGTTGTAGCGCGTGTTTTCCATCCCGTCGCTGGAGGGTAGATCATTGGCAGGGGTGCTGTCGATAGCGATGGCCAGATCGGGGTCGATGGTATAGGCTGCGGTTCGCGCTCCGCGCAGCCCCAACTCTTCCTGCACGGTAAAGGCAGCCCACAACTCAATGTGGCGCGGAGCCTCGCGGAATAATTCAATCAAGGTAGCCACCCCCAACCGGTCATCCAGGGCTTTCCCCATCAGGCTGAGGCCTGCCATCTGAAAACGAGTCGCAAAGGCTGCCCGGTCGCCAGGTTGCGCCAGAGAAGTCCCGCCGGGACCCAGATCAATGCGCAGACTGGAGAGCGGAACAGTATGTTTTAATTCTTCATCACTGCACAGGTGATAAGGGCGCGCGCCGATCACGCCCGGGTGCTGATCGCGGCCGACCCAGACCGGTTTTCCGACCAGCTGCCGGGGATCTATATTGCCTAACGTTTTAAAGGAAAAGAGGCCGTCTCCATCGCTGTCGATCAACATCAGGCCGACCTCATCCATATGCGCGGCCAGCATCACCCGCAGCGGATTTTCGACTTGAGCGCGGCGTACGGCCAATAAATTACCCATCGCGTCGACTTTGATGTCATCGGCGAAAGATTCAATTTCGGCGCGCACGATCCGGCGCACCTCACGTTCATCCCCAGACACAGCGCAGGCATTGCTCAATTGTTCCAATAAGGCCAATTGGCGGGGAGTAGGAAAACGTTCGGTTTTGGGAGGGGTGGTTTGGCTCATTTCAATCGTCCCAGATGATGGTGTCCAACGCGTCTGGCGCTAATTGGCAGATAAATTCGGCCAGCAAGCGGCCGGTTCGTTCGATATCCTTGAGGGCGACTACTTCCACCGGGGTGTGCATATACCGCAGCGGAATGCTGACCAGCATGGTGGGTATGCCACCCGCGACGGATTGAAGATCATCGGCATCAGTATGGGTGGGCCCTGGCATAATCTCTTTGGTGAATGGCATTTCCAGTTTTTGGGCGGCGGCGCGCATGCGTTCAAACATCGCCGGGTGTAAAACCGGGCTCCACCCCAGGGCGGGGCCACTCTTTAACGCAAAGGTATTGGGATCATGGGTGCCGGGTCCGGTGGCAAAGGTCACATCTACCGCCACTGCCAGGTCTGGATGCAGTTGATAAGCGGAAGTAGAGGCGCCAAAGTGGCCAAGTTCTTCCTGTACACTGGCCACGGCCCATACATCCCAGGCGTGATCGCGGGTTTGCAGGAGTTCCAGGCAGTAAGTGAGCGCGGCAACCGAGGCGCGGTTGTCCAGGCTGTGGGCGGCCAGAGTTTCTCCGCAAAGATCCACCCAGGGCTGGTTGAAGGAGATGAAATCCCCTACCCGCACCAGTGTAGACAATTCTTCGGCTGGCAAACCGGTGTCGATCAGCAGGGAATCCAGGGAAACAGGTCCGCCTTGTTCGTTAGCAGGCAATAAGTGCGCAGCAGGTTGGACCACAATTCCGGGCAGATCCCGGCGGCCATGCACGACTACCGGTTGGCCGGGCAAGTTGCGGGCATCTACCCATCCGATTTGGGTAACCCGCAGCCACTCTTTTTCGATGCCGGCGACCATTAATCCAATGGCGTCCATGTGGGTGGAAATGAGAATGCTCGGCCGCGGGTCGGGGGCGCTGCCTTTCTTTAAGGCGTGCAGACTGCCCATGGCGCTGACGCCCAGTTCATCGGTAAGGGGCTGCCAAACCTGTTGAATGGCTTCTCGCAGCGGGGTTTCCGCGCCGGATAGGCCCGGCAATGATACCCATTTTTTTAGTTGTTGAATGGTGTTCTGCATGGGAAAGTAACCTTTCACGCTGCTGGCTTCCGGCTGATTATTGACTGGCTTCAGTCGGGGGCACAGTGGTTGGTTCAAGAGTGGGCGTGTTGCTGGGCTCAAGGGTAAAGGTGGCACTCGGTTCGACCGTCAGCGTAAAGGTGGCTGTGGCGGTGCGCGTTGGGGTCATGAACTCGGTGGGGGTGGGTGATTGGGTGACCGTGGCCGTGGGGGTGAAGGTCTCTGTGGGGGTGGCCGAGAGGAAGAGTGTGGGCGTGATGGTGCTGGTACCCGGAATTGCTGTTTCAGTCGCGGTCAGGGTTGGGGTGGGGGTCGCTTCGCGTGATGAGCGGGTAGAACCGATCAGCAGCAATCCCAGACAATAACACGGCAGGGTTGCAAGGATGATGATGGCAAGAATCGTACGGGTTCGCTCACGTTTCTGGTCGCGAATAAACATGGGACTTCTTCCTCCGGTGAGATCATATCACCGCTCAGCCGGGCAGGCAAGCGGCAAGGGTTGCCCCCTTCCCTTATCGGGGAGGTGGATTATTTTATTTTATCATCAGGGGCGCGCAGTTGGTTCATTTCTTTGCGCACTGTTAAGTAAAGGGTTTCCGCGCGCAGATCGGTAATCTGGTAACAGGGACCGTGCAAGTGATCCGCCAGCTGATTGGCATAACCCTGGTCAAAGCTGGTGCTTTCCAGATTGACCACCACACAATGAATATCTTTTTCGGCAATCAGATCGGCGATGCGGTAGGCCTCTTCCTGAGGCGGCAGGTAGCCCATCGTGACGTTGGCTACGCCATCGGTGAGCACAATTAACAATGGCATCACATCGGGATGAAGCATTTTTTCTCGCATCAGTACATCATGCGCCATCTTTAACCCGGCAGAGAGCGGGGTTTTTCCACCCACGGGGATGTCGGCCAGGGCGCGTTGGGCTAAATTGACCGAGTTGGTGGGAGCGAGAATCAGGTTGGCGCGGTCTTTCTGAAAGGTAATTAACCCCACGCGATCGCGGCGCTGGTAGGCATCCGTGAGCAGGGAGAGAATGGCGCCTTTGGTGGCCTGCATGCGTTCGGTGACCGCCATGGACCAGGAGGCGTCCACCAAAAAGAGGACCAGATTGGCAGCGCGGCGAACCCGGATCTTCTTCATATAATCGCCGGGGCGCACGGCAAATGCCACTTTTTCCAGTTGTTTTTTGCGCTCTTTTTGGAATGGGGCGGCGGCGCGCAGGGTGGCGTCGAAGGCCAGATCGAAGGTTTTGCCCTGGGCCGGGCGCGCCTGAATGTAGCGGCCGCGTTTGAGTTTGGTGTAGGTCACCGACCGGCGGCCGGATCCACGGCGCATCATTTTATCGAGGGGAGTATCCAGACGGCGGGTGTTGAAGGGGTCTCCCGTGGCGACTTTCTTGCCGCCTTCCCACCACATGGGGGTTTGGGTTTGAAACACGTCCCGTCTGGCACCCGGATCGGGTTGGCCGGTATCGGGGATCGAATCGGTGACCTGCCCCGCGTTTAATTCATGCCCTTTTTTTTTAGCAGCTCTTCATCGGAGAGGCTGGAAGCTTCGACCTGATTTTCGGACATGGTTTTTCCGCGCAGCTGCTCAATGCGCTCCTGCAGGTGTTCCATGGTCATATCGGCATGATCGAACGGACCGCGTTTCATGCGATGCGGTAAGGCCAGCTCGGCGGCCAGGGCGATATCGAGATCGTTGACCACTGTGCGGCCGTCGTAGGCGGCCTGGGCGCGGGCAGTTTTAAGGATGACCAGATCGGCGCGGTGACCATCTACATTTAGTGAAGAGGTAAGTTGGGCGATGGTGATCAGATCGCGGCTGGTGTGAGTCACTTGATTGACCAGTTTGCGCGCGTTGGCAATGCGCTGGGAGAGTTCTTCTTCGCGCGGCAGCCACATGGTGCGGAATTCCACCGGGTCTGATTCGAACATCAAATTGCGTTCCATGATCTGCACGCGTTCGCGGGTTTCGCGAATGCCTTGAATGTCGACCGAAAGGGCGAATCGATCCAAAAGCTGCGGGCGGAGATCGCCTTCTTCAGGGTTCATGGTGCCGACCAGAATAAAGCGGGAAGGGTGAGCAAAGGAGATGCCTTCGCGTTCGATGATGTTCATCCCCATCGCAGCTGAGTCTAGCAAAATATCCACCACATGATCGTCGAGCAGGTTGACTTCATCGATATAAAGCAGTCCGCGGTTGGCAGCGGCCAGCACACCGGCTTCAAAATGACGCTCGCCTTTTTGAATGGCTTTTTCAATGTCCAGGGTGCCCACCACGCGATCTTCGGTGGCGGAGACGGGCAGGTTGACAAATGAGGTGGGTTTGTAGGAAACCGGCAGGCTTTCTCCCCGCGCCAGGCGTTCCTGACATTCGGTACACAATTTGGAAGGTTCTGCCGGGTCGCAATTAAAACGGCAATCGCTGACCACTTTGACTTCGGGCAGCAAGGCTGCCAGCGCCCGCGCGGCAGTAGATTTGGCTGTGCCGCGTTCGCCGCGAATGAGCACGCCGCCGATCCGGGGATCCACCGCGTTTAAAATCAAAGCCCGGCGCATGCGCGCCTGTCCAACGATTGCTGTGAAGGGAAAGATAACTGCCATCCAAAAAACCTCAAAATTGTCTTCTTGTTTCCGTTTGAAGTTTACCACCAGAACGATGAGCGGGCAACCAGCGGTTTAAGGTTTGATGGCTGAATGATCCCATCATGTGATCCGCGCAGTCACTGCTCGTTCTGGTGGAAATTTCCCTTACGAATCCGGGATTCTCCTCCTTTAAAATAGGTGATCATTAATAAAATATTTAAGAAGTTTACCAGCGTGTGAACATTAATAGCGGGGTATAATGGGATTGGTGTTATTCTAGATTCTCTTGGAGAGATGAATGACAGAGAAAAAAATCCGTGTATTGGTAGCAAAACCCGGCCTGGATGGGCATGACCGGGGTGCAAAAGTAGTGGCGCAAGCCTTGCGCGACGCCGGCATGGAAGTCATTTATACCGGGTTGCGGCAAACGCCAGAAATGATCGCTGAAGCGGCGCTGCAAGAAGATGTGGATGTGATTGGTCTGTCCATTTTGTCTGGCGCGCACAACGCATTGGTGCCACGCGTCTTAGAGCTGTTGCGAGCCAACGGTCAGACAGATGTGCGCGTGTTTGTCGGTGGAATTATCCCTGAAGCGGATGTCGCTGGTTTGCTTGGGATGGGGGTCACGGCAGTTTACGGTCCCGGTTCGGCTACCAGTGAAATTGTGGAAGATATTAAGAAAGCTTTATCCAGCCAGGCTGCCGCCTGAAGCGGACGGTTAATGAGAGAATGAACCTGGTACAAGGCGTGCTGGCAGGCGATCGATTGGCGCTTTCCCGGTTGTTAACCGCCGTGGAAAACGATACCCCGACCGGCCGGGCGGCTTTGGATGGGTTGTTTCCATATACCGGACGCGCGCATTTGATTGGGATCACCGGCTCACCGGGTACCGGAAAATCATCCCTGGTCAACCAGCTGGCCAGAGTGTTTCGCAATCCGCCGGACGGCGCGCCTGCCAAACGTGTGGCGATTGTGGCGGTTGACCCTACCAGCCCGTTTACCGGCGGGGCTGTTTTGGGAGACCGGGTGCGCATGCGCGATTTATCCGGGGATACGGGTATATTCATCCGTTCGATGGCTTCGCGTGGCGCATTGGGTGGACTGGCCAGCCAGACGGCGGCCATTACCCAGGTGTTTGACGCGGCCGGTTATGAGGTGATCCTCATCGAAACCGTTGGAGCGGGACAATCTGAAGTGGAAATCGCCAGCCTGGCGCATACCACACTGGTAGTGGAAGCCCCCGGACTGGGTGATGATATCCAGGCGATAAAAGCCGGTATTTTGGAAATCGCTGACATTCTGGTGGTCAATAAAGCCGACCAGGCTGGGGCTGAAAATACCCGCCGGGCTTTGCAAGCGATGCTTGAGCGCGGCCGTTCTGGGTCAGATACCCAGCAGAAGGACGGACAGCGCGATCCGCTCTGGGAGACCAGGCTGGAAAGCACAGTTGCCACCACCGGGCAGGGCGTCATGGATTTGTACACGGCCATTCAGGCTCATCTGGTTTACCTGCGGGAAAGCCGGGAGTGGGAGCGCAGAGATTTACACCGTCTGCGGGCTAATCTGGAAGATCTGGTCCGTGATGAATTGGTTCGCCGCTGGCGGGCTGGTGTTTCGGATGAGGTTTACCAATCCGCTTTGGTAAGTTTGGCTGAACGGAAAAATTCTCCCTATGAGGTGCTGGGAGAACTATTATAATTAATGTAGACGTACCCATGCGCGCAGATCCAGCGGGCATGATATTTTGTTGAACGCAATATTTGTCTTGAAGGAGAACGATCAGGATGGAACGAACCCTTATAGGAAACTTGCGCCAAAACATTGGCCAGACGGTAAAAATTTCGGGCTGGTTACAGGTGCTGCGCGACCAAAAGAAGATGCAATTTTTGGTGGTGCGCGATCGAACCGGCGCCGTGCAGGTGGTGTTTGAGAAGAAAGCCAATCCCGAACTGGGTGAGTTGATTTCAACTCTGGGATCGGAAAGCGCCATCACCATTACCGGTATGGTGGTTGACAACCCGATTGTAAAATTGGGTGGTCTGGAATTGCAGCTCGAGACCCTGGAAGTCAATAACAAGGCCGAAGCTCCCTTACCTTACGAACCGTTCAATGAGACCCAACCCAGCGTTGATTTCCGCATGGACTGGCGCTACCTGGATTTGCGCCGCGAACAGTCTTTGCTGACTTTCAAAGTGCAAACCACTGCCGAAATGGCCATGCGCGAATACTGGCTGCAGCATGGATTTATGGAAATGCATTCGCCCAAGATCATGGGTACTCCCAGTGAAAGCGGCGCGGAGTTGTTTGAACTGACTTATTTTGACCGCAAGGCATACCTGGCGCAATCACCCCAGTTTTACAAACAAATGGCGATGGCGGCTGGTTTTGAAAATGTGTTTGAAATTGGACCGGTGTTCCGGGCCGATCCTTCGTTTACTTCCCGCCACATGACCGAGTTCACCGGCGTGGATATGGAAATGTCTTGGGTGGATTCGCATGAGGATGTGATGGCCTTCCAGGAGCGCTGGCTGCAATACATTTACCAGCGGGTCAAAGAAGTTCATGGCGAAGAGATCAAAGCGGTATTCGGGATTGATTTTGAAGCGCCCACAGTGCCATTCCCGCGGGTGACCATGGCCGAAGCGGTAGAAATTTTACGCTCGGTGGGCTATGAGCTGCCGGCGGAACGCAAAGGTGATATCGACCCGGGTGGTGAACGCGCCTTGGCCGAATACATCAAACAAAAATACAATCACGATTTCGTGTTTGTCACCGACTGGCCGATCTCGGTGCGTCCTTTCTACCACATGCGACATGCCGATAACCCCGGTCTGACGAAGTCATTTGACCTGATTGCCAAAGGTCTGGAAATCACCACCGGGGCGCAGCGCGAACACCGCTATGAAATTCTGCGCGAACAGGCTTTTGAAAAGGGATTGACCGAAGGACCAATTCAGTTCTATCTGAATTACTTCCGCTACGGATGCCCGTCACATGGCGGTTTTGGCCTGGGTCTCTCACGCTTACTGATGGTGATGCTGGATCTGCCAAATGTGCGCGACGCGGTATACCTTTTCCGCGGTCCGAATCGCCTGGAACCATAAACAAAAAGAGACACTGGAATGATTTACGCCGAACGAATTCGCCTGCGCGCGATTGAGCGAACTGATCTGCCCAATTTTGTGGAATTCTTTAATGATCCCGAAGTGCGGGAAAACCTCGCATTGTATTTACCCATGTCGCTGGCCTCTGAGGAAAACTGGTTTGAGCATAACCTTAACCGCCAGCCGGAAGAGCAACAGCTGGCAATTGAGGTTCGAGAGGCAGATGGCTGGAAATTGATTGGGAGTTGCGGGTTCTTAAACCTGAACTGGCGGGATCGTTCGGCAGAAGTTGGCATATCCATTGGAAATAAAACTTATTGGAATCATGGATATGGAAGCGAAACCATGCGGCTTTTACTGCGGCACGGGTTCAATACGTTGAACTTGAACCGCATTTTTCTACAGGTATATGAAACCCATGAGCGAGCCATTCACGTTTATGAGAAAGTGGGATTTGTGCATGAGGGGCGGCAGCGCCAGGCCCGCTATCGCGAAGGCCAGTACATCGATGTATTGCTGATGAGCGTTCTCAAATCCGAATGGCTTGATCATAATATTTAGTAGGAGTTGTTGAGTCATGCCCATTTCTTTTCAACGCCACGAACGTATGCTTTACGGGGATGTAAAGCTTTACGCTGGCACCGCCTGCCCTGACCTGGCTCAGGGAATTGCCAAATATTTAAACCTGCCGCTCTGCGAACGGGATGTGATCATGTTCCCCAATGAGAACCTGTTCGTCAAGTTGCACACCAGCGTCCGCGGACAAGACTGCTACGTAATCCAAACCGCGGCTCCGCCAATCCACCGTAATTTGATGGAAATGCTGATCATGCTGCAAACCTTGCGGTTGGATTCCGCCGCTCGTATTACCGCGGTGGTTCCATACTTATGGTATGGCCGTTCGGATAAGAAAGACCAGCCACGCATTCCCATTACCGCCCGTTTACTGGCCGATATGATCGAAGTGGCAGGCGCGGATCGATATATCACGCTCGACCTGCATGCCGGTCAAATCCAGGGCTTTTTCTCCATCCCCGGCGATGTGCTGACCGCTTTCCACACTCATGTAGATTACCTGGAGTCATTAATGCCCGAAATGGTCAGCCCGGTGGTGGTTACTGTGGACCTGGGTTTTGCCAAGAAAGGCCGCAACTATGCCGCGCGGTTGAACCTGCCAATGGCGTTTATTGAAAAACGCCGCCTGCGCAATGATTCAAACGCCAAGGCATTAACTGTCATCGGTGATGTGGCTGGCCGCGATGTGATTCTGGTGGATGACGAAGTGGATACCGGCGGTTCGGTGGCCCAGGCGGTAAATTTGTTGAAGGAAAATGGCGCGCGCAATGTGTATGTGGTGTTTGTACACCCTATTCTTTCACTCAACGCTGCCGAACGGCTGGGGTCGCTGCCCGTCAAACAATTTGTTACCACGGATACGATCCCGCTGACCCCGGAGAAACTAAAATTCTTTGGGGACAAGATCAAAGTTTTAAGCATGGCACCATTAATTGGCGAGGTGATTCTGCGTGCGCATGAAGGACGCAGTGTGGGAGCCATGTTCAACGAATAGAGGCGAACCTTGCCTGAATTGCCAGAAGTCGAAACTATTGTACGCGCGCTTCGAGATGGCGGACGAGGCGGAGAAGCCTTGCCCGGACGCCAGATCCAAGGGGCGAGAGTCTTATGGGAACGCACACTGGCAACTCCTGACTCGCAAGAATTCGCCGAGCGAATTACTGGACAATTAATCAAGACGGTAGAGCGCAGGGGAAAATTTCTTCTCCTGCCTCTTTCTACCGATACGTTACTGATCCACTTGCGCATGAGCGG
>ENA-ORXD01002035-ORXD01002035.1-sediment-metagenome-genome-assembly--contig:-NODE-2035-length-14580-cov-3.020616_pt1 | contig 14580 bp, 17 predicted proteins | sample MGYA00237862_ERZ511471 | MGnify/ENA metagenome assembly ERZ511471 | reverse complement strand
CCACATAACACCAGGCGCGGATCTGATCGCCGTCGCCATGGATCTCAATTTCTTCATTTTTCAGAGCTTTTTTGACAAAGATCTGAATGGCTCCTTCTCCCGTTTGCCCTGGTCCATAAACATTAAATGGCCGGACGCAGACAACAGGCAGACCGAATTCCCGGAAATAAGATATCGCCAGATGTTCGCCCGCGATTTTGCTGACCGCGTATGTCCATCTGGCTTCACCGGCACTGCCGGCGATTGTTTCCGAATCCTCCGTCGGCTTAAAAGCCATACTCCCAAAAACTTCAGAAGTGGAAAAATCTATAAACCTGTCTTTCACCCCACTGCGCCAGGCAGCTTCCAGCACATTAGCCGTGCCAATCATATTTACCCGCATGGTTTCGGTGGGGCTCTTGATTACTGTATCAATGCCGGCAATTGCGGCGGCATGAACGACAATGTGGGCGCCCAAAATACTATGCTGAAGATGATCGGCATCCAGTACATCACCATTTATGATTTTAATATTTTTGTGGCGCGCATACTCGGTCGAAGAAAGGGTATCGCGGCGGAAATTGTCGTAAACAACAATTTCATTTTCATGAATCAATCGGGCAATAAGTGTGCTGGCGATAAATCCGGCGCCGCCGGTAATGAATATTTTTTTATTTTTGAGCATTAAAACTTCTCTCTTGCTTGCGCAGATTAGCGGTTGCCAAAAGATATTCAACGTTATCGGAATAATTTATTTAGTTATTTTAATTAAATAGCTGTTGCTGAGTATCATATCATCTGAGAATTAGTCAATCTTATTTGCCCTCCATGATTATGACTTGTACAGCCTTTCGTTATCCTGAATGTCCATCCACATGGCAAAGAGCAGGGACTGAAAACCACCGGTAAAGAGAAAGAGAAAAGCCAGCATCGTGACGGGCGAAACCGAACCTCCACTCAGGGTTATGGAAATAATTTTAATTGCATAAGGGAGGGAAGCAATGCCAAGAATGAAAGAAAAATGATAAAGCAGAAAGAGCGGATGAAAATCGCGAAACAGATATTTCAACCAGAGCCTTTTAAAAAAAGATTGGAAAAGCAGCCAGGAGATGCGGGGGATCACTTTGTGCACCTTCATTTTGGAACTTTCACCAATGTTGTAAACGGGCTTTATTCGAACTTCCTTTAAAGTGCAAAAAGCAATGTTGAGTTTGACCAGCAGATCATTGGGCATGCCATAGCCGCGATATATCTCATGAATCTTAATGGCATTGAGGGCGGCAAGGGAAATGGCGGTATATCCGGCCTGCGTGTCTGAAACATGCCAGTAGCCGGAAGCGATCTTGGTTAGGATAGACAAGATGGAGTTACCGAAAAACCTTGTTTTGGGAATGACCAGACGCGCACCGCCATGAATGAGACGATTACCTTTGACATAATCGATGCCTTCATTGATGATGGGCAGGCAAATTGATTTCAATTCCGCCGGATCCATTTGTCCGTCCCCGGCCATTACCGCCGTGCAGTCAATGTTGTTGTCACTGCACCATTTATAACCGCGGGCGATCGCCGCGCCGACGCCGCCGTTTTTCAAATTATTGATCAGAATGACGCGGTCATTTTGGGGTCTGGTGTTGACAATTTGGGAAGGAAGAAAGAGCTCCATTTCGGCTTGTTTTTTTTCTTTTAAGACAATCTCGGCCTGGTTGTACTTATTGGGGACAACTTCAGCGCGATCGCTTTCCCTGCCGGTTGCGATTGTAAAATCATTTTTGTTGATATATTCACTGACTACCGTGGCAGTATTATCCTGAGAACAATCATTAACAACGACGATGCGATCAACAAAATCCGGCATACTCTCGAGAACATGCCGGATTTGCCTTTCTTCATTATAAGCAGGCACAACAACGGCAATCGTTTTGTTGTTTAACATTGAGGATCTCCTTAATGGCCGCCATCCTAGCAGAATATAATGAAACAGTATAGTTGAATGTACAGCGGCCATTACTTTTTTAGGGGGCAATGTGCTGCAAAAAAGGCAAATATTTTGGTGAATTTAAAAGAGTGTATGGTCAGCGCTGTTAATATGCGAATTTACCTTGGCCTGGAAAAATTGGAAAAATTCATAAATTTTCAGAATGCAAAATAATTACTGGACACCGGTACACGCCCCGGACATTGATCGGGGGTTTGCAAAATGACATGCGACAGTAAAATCCGATTTTCTTTTTGCCGCAGCGTCATATTTAAAGTTATTTGACAAACACTTGTATTTTCAAGATAGAGCCAGGTGGATTTTCATCGCCGTGTCTATAGCATCCAAGTCCTTATGATCCATGACGCCAATGTGTTTAACAATCCTGTTCTTGTCGAGGGTGCGAATTTGATCCGCTTTGACCTTGGAATCTTTGGGTAAATTTGCATTGCCTTTGGGAAGAAAAACTTCAAAAGGATAGATAGAGCGGGTGTTTTTCGAGGTGATGGGCAGAATTGTCACCGTTCCGGAAAACTCATTATTTTGATTGTTGGAGACCACCACGACCGGGCGGGTTTTGGATATTTCCCTCCCCACCACAGGGTTAAGGGTGGCAAGATAAATTTCACCTCTTTTAATATTCATCCCATCCCTCCAGATCGACGGCTTCAAATTCTTTGGCAGAAGTGATATTTTCGTTTACCGAGGCGCGATACCCTTCTTCAAGTTGCTTTTCCAATTCCGCTTTTTTTCTTTGCCGGATGGTTTCACGGATGGATTCCGAGATCAAGCGGCTCCGGTTCCGGGGGCCGGCAATTTGGTTTAAAGATTCTACCAGATCCTTGGGCAGGATTATGTTTATTCGCACGGTTTCTGGATGCACAAAACACCTCCTTTATGGTATCTAATAAAGCACACTAAAATGTGTATTGTCAAGACAAAAATTAATAGCATACAGATGTATGTTTAGTGTGTTTCAGAAAGTAGCAAATATTTTGTTAAATTGGAAAGGGCGTATAAGCATCCCGGCAACAAAACGATAATTTATTTGACTTCATATTTCAGCCGATATAATTCTCTAGTAAATAATTAAAAAATAACATTAAACAAGGCCTAAGGATTTATGAAACCGACGGTTATCATCCCCTGCTACAATGAAGTCGGCACCATCGAACAAATAATCGAAGCTGTGCTTAGCTCTCCCTATCCCGAGAAGGAAATTATTGTTGTGGACGATTGTTCCACGGATGGAACAAGAGAAATACTGCAAAAAAGGGTCGCCGCGAAGGTCAGCCGAATCATTTATCAGCCGTTTAATCAGGGGAAGGGGGCCGCGCTGCGAGAGGCCATCCGCATTTCTTCCGGTGATGTAATCATCATTCAGGATGCCGATCTGGAATACGATCCCAACGAATATACCAAAATGCTCCAGCCGATTATCTCTGATAAAGCAGACGTAGTTTTCGGCTCGCGTTTCATGGGCGGCGAACCGCACCGTGTTGTATATTTCTGGCATCGGGTGGGAAATGGTTTGATCACGCTTATTTCCAATATGCTGACCAATCTAAACCTGACCGATATTGAAACCTGCTATAAAGCCTTCCGGCGCGAAATAATCCAGTCCATTACGATCGAAGAAGATCGCTTTGGCTTTGAAGCGGAAATTACGGCCAAGGTGGCCAAACTCAAATGCCGGATTTATGAAGTAGGAATTTCTTATTACGGCCGTACTTATGAAGAGGGCAAAAAAATTCATTGGCAAGACGGCTTTCGGGCGCTTTACTGCATTTTTAAATATAATCTATGGCGCTGATGATAAATTTCAGTCAATTTCCATACAATCAATATTAAAATCATGATTCTTGGTATAAAATATGCTAAAATCATAAATAATAACACAGGCGTTAAGACGATGATGTTAATTTTTCATTGCACCAAAAGTCATTTATAAATTTAGGTATTGCGTATTCAAGAAAAAAATGAATGAAATAAGTCGCTTAGGAAAAAATAAAAGTGGTTTTACCCTGATCGAGATAATTGCCGTACTTATTATTGTCGGCATTCTCCTGGCTGTGGCTGTGTCCAAATTAGTTTCCACACAAAACTATTCAGTCGCGGCCGAAGTGGACATTATGAAAATGAACATCCGGTATGCCCAATTTCGGGCGTTAAGTGACGATAAATCCTGGGGTATGTCTTTTACCAGCAATTCCTACACAATTTTGCGGGATGGCAGTATCGCACCTTATAATTTGCAGAATGAAGATTCTTCCACCCATAACTTGCCGGGTGGGATAACTATTTCCGGGGATACCGTTACTTTTGATGAATGGGGCAGTCCGGGTACAAACGATATACAATTGACAATGTCCCCTGGTCCGGTAACAATTACCATCACCAAGAATACGGGATTTATTCCATGAAAATAAGAAGCAAGATTAAATCAAAAGGTTTTACTCTTATCGAAGTTATTATCACGCTTGTTGTCGTCGCCATTGTCGGGACAATGATGTTCTCAGTTTTGGGGACATCCATGACCAAGAGTTCTCTGCCGATTTCCCGTATGCAGACATCATTTGCTCTCCAGCAGGTAATGGAAAACTTTATTACAGCATACGAAAAGTATTACGCTGGTGATCTTCCCGGTTTGCGGGATTCTATTGCCGGAGGAGTTTTATCTCCGCCCGGAAATGAAGGGGCAATATTAGATAACGCATACGGAAAGTACACGATTGTGGAAAACCATTTTATCAAATTTGTGGCGAACCAGGAAGTTGCGGCAGACCCTGCCGATTTGCAAAGTCTTCTTAAAGTGACGATTAAAAACAGCAATAATGAAATATTGACGTATATCTTTGCCGGGTAAGGGCTTTAATATGAAAGGAGTTCTTTACAACAAAAAGGGTTTCACGCTGCTCGAAGTTATTATCGTGATGATTCTGATAGGCGTCATGGCGGCTGTGGCTGCTCTTGGTTATGTACAAGTAGTCAAGGGAACGATTTTTACAAAAAAGAATGCCACCACCACGCAGAAAGGACAGATTGCCATAACGAAGCTAGTCAAGGAATTCAGCAATATAAAGATCAGCTCGGTTACGGCAGCCAGCGCGACATCGATCACCTTTACTTCTGTTAAATATGGCGTGACAACGCCCAGTACGACGGTTACGATTTCCGGAAACACGGTAACTTTTGGCGGTGATATTTTAACCGATCAGGTGAACTCCTTTACTTTAAACTATTATGACAATTATGATAGTTTGCCCCAAACTACCTGGCAATCTTCCCGACGAATTATTGAAATCACGCTGGGCTTGAAAGGAGCAAATGATGTAGTTTCCGAATTCAAGGCACGGGTCAAACCAAGAAATTTATAGAGTGATGAAAGAAATGAAAACAGAAAAAATAAACCAAACAGGCGCCATTATGATTACCATAATCGTTTCCATCGTCATTATTTCCCTGATGGCCAGCGCGATGCTTTATTTTTCCGCAACTTCCTCGTTTGGCGAATTGCTCGCCAATCGCCAGGAAAGGGCTTATTACATCGGTGAATCCGGGATAAACTATGCTCTGCAAAAATACCTGGCGGATGGAACTCTTTATCCGCAATCCGCACCTGTAACAATGACTTTTCTCAATGGTGATCAATTTAAAGTGACTAGTTATATTGAATCCAAAGGTGAGCCGGCAGCGGACTGGCTTGTGGTTGAATCGACGGGCACTGTCGGGACGGGTTGGCTCAAGACAAATCAACTGGTGACAAAGGAAATCCTCAAGGCCACAGCGACCCCTCCCGGAATACCGCCCATCACGACCGACCCCTCTGGTGTTCCTCTCGGATTTGATGCGGATGCCGATACGGACGTTGATACGACCTGGGAGGCGACGACGGGAACTGATAGTGGTGACGTCGATATTTACAACGGGGCTCTGGAATTCGAAAACACCAAAGAAGGCGCGATCAATTTGAATACAGATATTGTCAGTCTTTGCAATGCCTGGGTCAGCAATGGCTACCTTTCCAGTTATTTGATGCAGGTTAAGATCAGCAATGACAAAGCCAATCCGAAATATTTCATCCATGGCATTTCCTTTCGTGTGCAGGATGCTGCTGCAAACAGCTCATATGGCCTTTCTTATTACATGCATAATGGTACCAATTGCAATGATCCGTGGTGTGCGGATACCATCGGCATTCGTAACCACGTGAGCTTAAGCAAGGATGGAAAGATATATGTTGTGCTTTGGAAGAAGGTGAACGGCAGCTATAGTGTTCTGGCCTCGGCCTGGATGAACTCAACTTACGGGGTCGTTGGTGCTGATGGATATCTAAAGGATTGGTCAACGCTGTTTATAAAAATTAACGAAAGAGCTGACGGCAACTATCTGAAGGCATACGTTCAGGATCCGGCACTATATCCGCGGAACACAACCAATTGGAATATCAGCAGCTTAAAACCGGTTGTGTGGACCTGGCCCACGACGAGTACGGAAGTGATCGACAGCACTTTTTCATCCGCCGGATTATGCACATGCACCGCCCCGGATGTCTGTACTCCCAACCGTCCGGAAATCGGTATTCATGCCTATTATGACGCCTCTTGTGTGAAGTGCCAGCTATTTGATGATTTCAGCCTTGCCGTCCAGGGCACCACAGGCGGCAGCAGCCAGTATTGAAATTTCTTATCCAAGGTGACAAAATTTATTTTTCTGAAAAGAGCTTGGTTTGCTTAAAAAATTACCTGCCGAAAATTTCTTCCTTATTTTATTTTGGCTTAACTGATTGACTTTTATCAGTGATATGCTATCTTGCGCAAAATTTAAAAATACTTAAATATATAATAATTTAGGAGAAATATTTAATGAAAATAGTTGTGCAAAAAGGAAATCTTGCGGACAGTAAAAGCCAGGCGATTATTTTGCCCTTATTCCAGGATCAGGAAAAATTGACCAAAGCTTCTTTCTTGATTGATCAGGCCAGCAAGGGATTAATTTCCGAATTAATAAAACATGGTGATTTTGCCGGCAAACCGTCGGAAGTTTCCGTCGTTTACACACGGGGAGCAATCCCGGCGCAGAGAATAGCCCTGGTGGGCTTAGGCATGAGAAATGAAGTAAACCTGGAAAAAATCAGAGCCGCATTTGCCAGAGTTATGCAGCAACTGCGCAATTTAAATATTCAGGAAGCGGCCACAGCAATAGATTCAGATATTCTGCCTGGCAGAAGAGATAAGTTTGTGCAGTGTGTGGTTGAAGGGACACTTTTGGGGCTTTATCAATTTACGCCGTATAAGACAGTAGGGCGCGATGATATCAAGGATATGAAGTTTCTGTATATTGCAGCCGAAGGAAAAGAAACTATCTTTCTTGAACACGAAGTGAAAAAAGCACAAATAATAGCTGGTGCTGTTTACTTTGCCCGCGATCTTGTTTCCGCTCCCTCCAATGAAATGACGCCTTCTATTCTGGCGCAAAAAGCCAAAGAAATCGCCCGCCGCAAAAAAGTGACCTGTACGGTCTTGGGCAGGACCCAGATGAAGCGATTGGGTATGAATGCGCTTCTTGGTGTTGCCGCCGGAAGCAATGAACAACCGCAATTTATTATCCTGGAATATGGAGGCGGAAAAAAGAAAGAAGCGCCGATTGTTCTGGTCGGCAAGGGGTTGACGTTTGATAGCGGCGGAATATGCATCAAGCCCGCTGAAAAAATGGATGAAATGAAATCGGATATGGCCGGTGGCGCGGCAGTGATGGGAGCGATGATGGCGGCGGCGGATTTGTCCCTGCCGCTGAACATTGTGGGCCTGATTCCAGCCACCGAAAATCTTCCCAGCGGTACCGCCTATAAACCTGGTGACATATTAAAGTCATACTCCGGAAAGACCATTGAAGTGATCAATACGGATGCCGAAGGAAGATTGATTCTGGCCGACGCCTTATTTTATGCTTCCCGTTTTAAACCGGCTGCGATAATTGATGTTGCAACTCTTACCGGCGCCTGCATCGTTGCGCTGGGAGAAGATGTCATTGGCATGCTGGGAAATGATGAACCGCTTAAGAAAAAAATCAATCAGGCGGCTCAGGTGACCGGAGAACTGGTTTGGGAGTTGCCCCTGTGGGAGCATTATTTCGAGTTGATTAAAAGTGACATTGCCGACTATAAAAACACCGGTGGCCGCAACGCAGGCACGATAACCGCGGCAGCATTCTTAAGCAAATTTGTCGGTGATTTCCCCTGGGTGCACCTGGACATTGCCGGACCGGCCTGGAGCACCAAAGACAAGCCTTATATCCCGAAAGGAGCATCAGGGATTGCCGTGCGCTTATTGGTGGAATTTTTAAGAAATTGCACCCGGACAAAGAAGGAATAAAAGAAGGGGAATAGAATCGAATCCCCGTTTGGCAAAGAGGGATGAAGAGGATGCACGAGAGGCGCAGTTACATCTCCCTTTTTTAAAGGGAGATTTAGAAGTAGCCCGGCGAATGCCGGGGGGATTTGGGTGAAGCCCAAGTTGTCTCCCTTTTCTAAAGGGAGATTGAGAGGGATTTGGGTGAAACCAAAGTTGTCCATCGTTGCTAAAGGGGGCAAGGGGGATTTGAAGATTTTAAATGAGATGGCAATGACACGTCAGCATCGTTTTATAAATAAGATTATTCATAATGCCTGGGGATTTACGATCTTTGAAATTCTGCTGGCCATTGTCATTCTTGTTCTGGCCATCCTTCCCATGGTCAACGCTTTTGCCCCCGGACTGCTCACCTCCGGACAGGCAGAGGAACAGGCTGTTCTGACCGGTCAGGCGCGGCAAACAATAAATCGTCTATTGGATCTTCCCTTTGCCACTCTTGATGCGAACAGGGGCAATCCGTTGGATTCAGATAAGCTCGTTGCCCTTTTCGGCAGCCAGGAGGAGTTGGATAAAGAAAGTTTCGTTTATCTTGGTCAAACTTATACTCCGGCAATTTATATCAGTGATGCAAGCGGCGGGGTGGGGGGACTGCTGGAATTAAAAGTGACACTGAAAAATGTCAGCCTGCAAACTCTCAAGGCCGAGCGTTAGGAGATTTATAACCTTGTTAAAATCTCCCCCAGCCCTTCTTTAGTAAAGAGGGGCGTTAGAAGGAGAACATAGTTACCCCTTTAGCAAAAGGGAAACCCATAAAAATTCCCCCTTTGGAAAAGGGGGATAAAGGGGGATTTGAAAAGTAGGAGGAAACAGAAATCCTCCCTACCCCTCCTTTGAAAAAGGAGGGAACGTCTTGCCTAGTAAGGGGCACCCCAACTAATTCCCCCTTTAGTAAAGGGGGATCAAGGGGGATTTGGAAAAATGCTCGAATACAACAAGAATCTTAAAAAGTTTTCCCGCGAGCTGCGAAAAAACATGACGGACGCGGAAAATGCTCTCTGGTTAAGAATAAGAGGAAAGCAAATCAATGATTGCCAATTTTATCGGCAGAAAATCATCGGCAACTACATCGTTGATTTTTACTGCCCCAAGGCAAAGCTGGTTATTGAGCTCGACGGTGGGCAGCATTATAGCAACAAAGGAAAAGAAAGCGATGCGCAAAGAGATGCTTATCTGGTTCGTAGCGGACTAAAGGTGCTGAGATTTTCAGACAGAGATGTATTTGTGAATCTGGAAGGAGTTTTGGAGGAGATCTGGGGCAGTTTATGATTTTTAAAATCCTCCCTAACCCTCCTTTAGAAAAGGAGGGAACGTCTTGCTAAAGCAAGAATCCACCCTGCCCCTCCTTTACGAAAGGAGGGGAAGTCGCTGCAGCGAGAATTTCCTCCAATATCCGGTATGCGCCGGACATAGCTTCTTTGTTAAAGAGGGGACTAAAGGAGGTAATTCCCTTTTTATAAAAGGGAGATCAGCCGTAAATATTTCCTTTGCAGAAGGGGGGTTTCACAAACATTCCCCCTTTGGCAAAGGGGCACCCCAACTAATTCCCCCTTTAGAAAAGGGGGCAAGGGGGATTTGGGTATTAAAAGCATATGAAAATTAAATTTCAACAGGCAGGCTTTACGCTCATCGAACTTCTCATCGGAATCATTATCATCGGCATGATCCTCGCGGGGCTGTCGCAGGTGATAAGCACTGTCCTGGCCAGCTATCAGACCACCCAAGCAAGCCAATCAACTGTGCCCGAAGCGAGATATGCCCTGGAGCGGATGGTTCTGTTTGTGCAGGAAAGTGACCAGATTACGGAGCCGGCCACTTCCACTGCCGTGGAGCGGCTGACAGTCAGCGAGCGCGTCAGCGATCAATATGATAATGCCAGTCATGCCTACAAAGTTGATGGCGACAGTTATCTCGATGCTGATAACGATGCAAACGGTCTAATCAATGAAGGCGGCACTGATCCGGCGGAGTTTGTTACATTCGCGCTGGACGAGACTGATGCGTCCAATTGGAAGCTGACGGAGCAAATGCCGGATTACAGCACCTCCGCTACCGGTGATTTAAAAGCAAAAGTTGTGCTCTGTGAACATGTGCAGGCCTTTTCCTGCCGGCTGATGTCGCCTAGCATTGTGGAAATTGTTCTGACAGTACAAAAGGGAAGCGCCGCCGGCGAAAACATTGAATTGAAAACAACTGCCAAATCTCGGTGGGTGGAATAAATGGCAAAACCAAAGAAAGAAAAGGGCTTCATTCTCATCGTCATGCTTTTTTTGCTGCTCCTGGTGGCGATTACGGCTATGTCGCTCAATGCCAAATCCGGCTTACAGGCGAAGATGACAGCCAACAAGTCCGCGGATACGCAGACTTATTTTGGTCAGCTGGCCCTGACAGAGAAGGCGGTCTGGGAATTAAGTAAAAATTTATGGTGGCGGACAGCATCGTCGCCGACCTATAATGGGGAAACCTTCAACCTGAAAGTAGATAAATCCAGTGGATACAATGATGCAGTTATCATTTCCGCCGATAAGTCCGGCTATGGTGCGCTGAAGAAGTCTTTGCGGTATTACCTGTCGAGCGTGGAATACACGGGATTTAATCAACCCCGGCATATTGCGCTCGATACCGCCGGTAATGTCTATGTCGCCGATACGGCCAATCATTGCATTCGTAAAATTGATCTTGGCGGAAATGTCACAACAGTAGCCGGGAGATGCGGCGACGATGGTTACTCCGGCGACGACGGGCTTGCCACCAGTGCTCAACTTTACAACCCCGCCGGCGTTGCAGTGGATGCTGCCGGTAATATTTATATCGCCGATACTTATAATTGTTGCATTCGTAAAGTGGACGCCATGACAAGCATAATCAGTAGAGTCGCCGGAAAGCAGCCTCCCAGGGACTGTGACTATAGCGGATACGGTATTCCCGCCACATCCGCCAAGTTGAATTATCCCTATGGCGTTGAGGTGAATGCTGGCAACATTTATATCGCTGATTACTACAATAACCGTATCCGGATGATTGATCCAGCGGGTATTATTACGACGGTGGCCGGGAGTTGGTTATCCGGTTACTCGGGCGACGGCGGGCCGGCCACCAGCGCCAGGCTGAACGGCCCCATCGATGTTTTCGTTGATTCCTCCGGCAATATCTATATTGCTGATTACGATAATCACTGTGTCCGGAAAGTGAATACCGAGGGTAATATCACCACGGTTGCCGGAACCGGCACGGCCGGTTACTCCGGGGACGGAGGACCGGCTACCAGCGCGAATCTGGACGGGCCGCGCGGAATTTTTGTGGATGCTGCCGATAATTTGTATATTGCCGATCGTTACCAGCATGTGATTCGGGTGGTGAGCGGCCAGGATAACTCCAGAAAAGGCTATATCTACAAGCTGGGCGGGACGGCAGGGACTAACGGGTGGAACTGGTCAGGTGTAACGATGCCGGCGGGAGACTTCCTGTTCGACAGTCCCGCTTCGGTGGCGCTGCCTGCGACGCCGGGAGGAAGGGTAATCTACGTGAGTGACTGGGGCAATAATCGGATACGGAAGCTGACGTTGACAACAGCTATCGAAAAGAAGCTCTATAAATAATCAGCTCAGATCCTTTAGAGATCTGCCAAATATTTATATGAAATGCTATGAAAATCCCCCTGTATCCCCCTTTATTAAAGGGGGACTGTTTGGTTTTCCACTTTTTCCAAGGGGGAATTTAAAGATAAAAATACTATTGGATTAATTGACTTTCTGTCCTGTAAAGGCTATGAATAATTGCAAATGCAGACGTTCATGATCAAATACCCGATTGGGATCGACATTGGCGTACATTATCTTGCTGCCGCCCAACTGCAAAAGCAGGGCAAGGGGCTGGCGATCCGTGGTCTTTATCATCGCGAACTTTCAGAGGCCGCCGATGAGGCGGAGCAGGCCGCGAAGGGGCCGCTGGTTTCCTGTTTGCAGGAAATCGTCCGTGATCAGCATTTTTCCGGGCGCAGCGTTGTCCTCAACATTCCTTCGAAAAATCTTTCCATTTTTCCCCTGAGCGTGCAGACAGGCAAGGAGGAAACGCTGGAAGAAGCTATTCTGCGGGAATCGGAAAAATATCTTCCCTTTCCCCTGGAGGAAGCAGTCATTGACTATCCATGCCTCACGAAAGAAACCGGTACTCCCGGCCGCTATAAGGTAACGATTGCGGCTATCCGGCAAAGCACGATCAGCTCTTATCTTGCCCTTATGGAGGAGGCCGGACTGGTGGTCGAGGCGGTCGATTTTTCCGTTTCCTCACTTATGCGTTTGCATCAGCACAACGGCAACTTGTTGCAGAATCCGGTCATCCTCTGCCACATCGGCCACACGAAAACCCTGCTGGCCGCTGTTACTGGTGAAGACATTCTAGTTCAAAGCGATGTAACGTGGGGTTCCCGAATTTTGATTGATCGAATTCTGGCCGATATCGATCTTTCCCGTGACCGGGACAGCGCGAGAGTTTTATTGGATAAATACGGGTTGTCTTTTGAAGGAAGGTTTGTTGCCGCCGGAGAAAAAGTTGCCCCACCGGAGGAAGAAATGACCGATGTCCGCAGGACAATCTTTCAAATTGCCGCTCCTTATATTGATGAAATTATTTACGAACTGCACAAAGTAATCAGCTATGTGCACGCCGACAAACAAAATTTCGTTATTGACGGCCTGTTTCTCTACGGCCAGGCTGCCGGCATCAAGTATTTGGACAGCTATCTGGAAAACCGCTTGGGTATTGCGACGAAAATAGTTAATCCTCTGGATAATTTCTTAGGCAAGAGGCCTGAAATTTCTTTGCGGGGAACAGGGGAAGGCATGTTTGCTCTGGCGCTGGGCATGGCGCTCCGGAGGGTACCATGGCTCTAAGGGACATCAATATGATGCCGGCGCCGCAACTGGAAAAAAGACGCATGAACCGTCATCTGGTGTTCTGGGCCGGCTGCCTGATGGGAGTTTTTATTCTGATTGCCTGTTTGTATTTTGGACAGACATATCTGATTTTCCAGCAGAAACAAAAACTGACTCAAATGAAGAGTATTCCTCTGTCGCTGCAAAGCAAGATAGAAAATGTGCGGCGTCTGCAGGCGGACCAGGAAAAAATCAAACAGCAGCAGGCCGTCCTCAATGCTCTCGTCAGAAGAAACCAGTCATACCCTGTGGTTCTGTTTCGGCTTTCTCAGATTATGAACAACAGCACATGGCTTGTGCAACTGGCCATCAGCAGCGGTAAGGAAAAAGAAGCAGCGGACCGTCTGCTTTTGACGGGACTTTCCCTTTCTAATGAATATCTCGGTGATTTTTTAAACCGCCTGTCACAGGAGCCCCTGTTTAAGAATGTGGCGCTGAAATATATTCAGGAAGGGGAAAAGGAAGATCCCAAACAGCAAATGAGCCGGCGATCGTCCCGTTTCATCCACTTTCAGATTGAGTGCGGCCTGCCGCGGGGATAAACTATGCGCAATATAAATATCCAAACATTGGATAGAATTTGTCTGCTGGTCTTAATTGCCGCCGCCTTGCTGGTTGGTTACGCTTCACTGCAGCCGGGCGTTAAACAACAGATGGCGCTGCGTCAGGAAAAAAATTTGCTTGCCCAGCAAGCTTATAATTTGCAGCTGGCCGACGCCAATTTGCAGCAAGTGAAAGCCGGATTGGAGGCAACAAAGGCAGGCATGCAGGCGCTGAATGCGCGCATCCCGGAAAAGAGCGATATGGGCATTCTGTTAAAAGAGCTTGATAATCAGATCAAAAAAAGAGGGATTGTGCTGGTCACCATGCAGCCGCAAATGCCGGTAAAGGAAAAAATTTATACTCGAATTCCGGTGCGGCTGGTTTTTCGTGGTTCATTCCCCGATATTTATCAATTCTTACGTGATTTGGAAGTCATGCCGCGTTTGATCGTGATGGAAAAGATGACCATCGGCACAGCCGAGCAAACGAAGGATTGTCAGGTTGATTTGACGGCGGTGATTTTTGAACGGGAAGGTTTATCCGGAAAGTGAGAAAACCACCACCCACTCCAAAGAGGGGAACCCCAAATAATCCCCCCTTTAGTAAAGGGGGATCAAGGGGGATTTGAAAAGTAGGAGGAAACAGAAATCCTCCCTACCCCTCCTTTGAAAAAGGAGGGAATGTCTTGCTAAAGCAAGAATCCACCCTAACCCTCCTTTAGAAAAGGAGGGAATAA
>ENA-ORXD01002034-ORXD01002034.1-sediment-metagenome-genome-assembly--contig:-NODE-2034-length-14580-cov-4.496932_pt1 | contig 14580 bp, 15 predicted proteins | sample MGYA00237862_ERZ511471 | MGnify/ENA metagenome assembly ERZ511471 | reverse complement strand
ACCAATCTTCCGTCCGCCCGGCCACGAGTCTGGGCCGAAACGATCTTCATCACCTTGCCCATATCCTTAGGGGAAGTCGCGCCACTTTCCTGCACAGCCGCCTCAATCGCCGCACGAATTTCGTCTTCACTCATCTGTGCCGGCAAAAAGTCCTGAATCACTGCCAGTTCAGCTTCTTCCTTCTCAGCCAGGTCTTCACGTTGGTTGGCCCGGTAGACTTCCGCTGATTCCTTGCGCTGCTTGACGAGAGTGGAAAGGACGCCGATGACGTCTTCATCACTCAACGTGGTGCGGGTGTCGATCTCCTTATTCTTGATCGCGGTCCGCATCAGACGAATAGCGTTCAGGCGAAGGCTGTCTTTGGCCTTCATCGCGTTTTTCATTGCTTCGGTCAGTTGGTCCTGCAGGCTCATGAGCAAATATCCTTTTATTGTCTGATAGGAAAATCAATCCTTGGCCCGGCTGGCCTTTTCCTCAATCCCGGACATACCGAAACGCCTCCGAAGTTCAGCATAGATGCGCTCCGGCGGCAGCTCGTAGTAACCGAGCAGAATCAGGGTATGGAAAAACAGGTCGGCCACTTCGTACACCACCTGCTCTGGATCGCCACCCTTGCCAGCCACGGCAGTTTCTGTGGCTTCCTCGCCGATCTTGCCGAGGATTTTGTCCAGACCCTTGTTAAACAAGGATGTGACGTAGGATTTTTCCGATGGATTGGCCTTGCGTTCCAGAATGACCTGATAGACGGCCTCGAGAATGTCCTTCTGCTGCGAATCGCTCATGATCAGGTCATCCTTACCGGTACATTGCGCTGGCGCAGGTACTCCTTGCATTCGTCAATGGTGTACTCGCGGAAATGAAAAATGCTCGCCGCCAGGGCAGCGCTGGCGCCCCCTTCGGTGAGTCCTTGGTGAATGTGCTCCAGATTGCCGACCCCGCCGGAGGCGATGACCGGAATCTTCACCCGGTCACTGATGGCGCGAGTCAAAGCCAGATCATAGCCATCCTTGGTGCCGTCCTTGTCCATGGAGGTGAGGAGAATCTCGCCGGCCCCGAAAGATTCCATGCGGGCAGCCCACTCAATGGCATCGATCCCGGTGGGATTGCGGCCACCGTGGGTGTAAACCTCCCATTTCGGTTCGGGGCTGTTGGGTACCCGGCGGGCATCGATCGCAACCACGATGCACTGGGAACCGAACCGCTGGGCCGCTTCGCGAACGAATTCGGGACGGTGCACAGCAGCGGTATTGATCGATACCTTGTCGGCTCCGGCATTAAGCAGGTTGCGGATATCGGCGATCTCCCGCACCCCGCCGCCGACGGTGAGGGGCATGAAGACCCGCTCTGCAGTGCGCGCCACCACATCGAGGATGATGTTGCGCTTGTCGCTGCTGGCGGTGATATCCAGAAAGGTCAGTTCGTCGGCCCCTTGTGCGTCATACGCCTCGGCCGCTTCCACCGGGTCGCCTGCGTCACGCAGTTCCACGAACTGCACCCCTTTTACAACCCGGCCGTCCTTGACATCAAGACAGGGAATAATCCGCTTCGTCAACATGGATGAATCCGTACAAGTTAGGAACGCCCCGCCCTTATTACAAGGGGCCGGGACATTTTTATTTGCGTTTGGTGAGGGCTACGGCCTGACGCAGGTCAAGTGCGCCGCTATAAATAGCCTTGCCGGTGATGACCCCGGCGATCCCCGCCGCTTCAATGGCCAGCAGATTTTCAATATCCTTCAGGCTCGAAACCCCACCCGAGGCGATGACAGGGATATTGATCGATTCGGCCAACTGTCGGGTGGCGTCGAGATTCGGCCCCTGCATCATGCCGTCGCGGGCGATGTCGGTGTAGATGATGGCTTCGACACCGAAGTCCTCCATTTCCCGGGCCAGGTCCACAGCTTTCTTTTCTGTGACGTCAGCCCAGCCGCGGATGGCCACCAGGCCGTCCTTGGCATCGATACCGACCACGATCTGCCCCGGAAAGAGGCGGCAGGCTTCCTTGACCAGGGCCGGATTCTCCTTGGCCACAGTACCGAGAATGACCCGGCCGACGCCGAGCTGCAGATAGGCCTCCACAGTGGCCAGATCGCGGATTCCGCCACCGAGTTCGGTGGGGATATCGAGGGCGGCGACAATCGCTTCAATGGCCGCCTTATTGCGCGGCACGCCGGCAAAGGCGCCATCCAGATCGACGATATGCAGCAGTTCGCCCCCCTGCTCCTGCCAGATCAGGGCCTGGGCTGCCGGGTCGTCGTGATAGACGGTGTCCTTGTCCATCAGACCCTGCTCCAAACGGACGCAGCGCCCTTCCTTAAGATCGATGGCGGGGATGACTATCATTTATAAATCTCCAAAATTTTTAAGAATTTTCAAGCCGATCTGCTGACTCTTTTCGGGGTGGAACTGAGTGGCAATGACATTGTCGCGCCAGATGCTGGAGCAAAAGGGAAAGCCGTAATCAGTCACCGTTGCCACCACCTGCGGATCGTCCGGCACAACATAGTAGGAGTGGACGAAATAAACCGAACTGCCGTTTTCAATCCCTTGGAAAATCGGCGCAGGGCGACGAATATCGATTTGGTTCCAGCCCATGTGAGGCACCTTCAGAGCCATGTCGTCCTGCTGCATATCGAGCGGGAACTGCACCACCTTGCCGGGGATGATTCCCAGACCCTGATGCCGGCCGAACTCTTCGCTTTCGCTGAACAGCAGCTGCAGGCCCAGACAGATGCCGAGGAATGGCTTGCCGGATGCGACATGCTGCAGGATCGGTTCGACAAAGCCGCCGTCGCGCAGATTGTCCATGCAGTCCTTGAAGGCGCCGACACCGGGCAGGACGACCTTGTCTGCGGTAGCCAGATCAGCCGGATCGGCGCTGACTAAAGCCGGGCAGCCGACCCGCTCCAGCCCCTTCTGCACGCTGCGCAGGTTTCCCATGCCGTAATCAATGATGACGATGCGCTGTTTGGAACTCACTCAAGCTTCCCTTTCGTGGACAGAACCCCTTCAATACGCGGATCGAAACTGCTGGCTTCATCCAGAGCCCGACCAAAGGCTTTGAACACGGCTTCGATGATGTGATGCAGATTCTCACCGTACGCCAGGTTGACGTGGACATTGGCACCGGCGTGGTTACAGAAGGCGACGAAGAATTCCTCAACCAGCTCGGTGTCGAAATTGCCAACCTTGGCCTTGGGCAGGGCGACGTTGTAAACCAGAAACGGCCGACCGGAAAAGTCGATAATCACCGACGCCAGCGCTTCGTGCATCGGCATGGTGCCGCGACCGAAACGGCGGATGCCGGCCTTGTCGCCCAACGCCTGACGAAACGCCTCACCGAGACAGATGCCCAAATCTTCCACCGTGTGGTGGTCGTCGATCTCAATATCACCGCTGGCTTTGACCTGCAGGTCGAAAAAGCCGTGCTTGGCGACATGGGTCAGCATGTGATCCATGAACGGCACGGAAGTGGCGATATCGAGTTGGCCGCCACCGTCCAGCTCCAGCTGAATCTCGATCTGGGTTTCCTTGGTCTGCCGCTTTATCGTGGCACTGCGTGACATGGCTTCTCCTTATTTCAAACGGAAGGACACGGAGCGGGCATGGGCCTGCAGTCCTTCGAGCTCGGCAATATGGACGATCTTCTCGCCCAGGCGCTGCAGGCCAGCCTGGGTAAAGGAAACGATGCTCGACTTCTTGATGAAATCATCTACACCCAGCGGCGAAAAGAATCGCGCAGTACGGCCGGTGGGAAGGGTATGGTTGGGACCTGCCAGATAGTCACCGGCCGCTTCCGGAGTGTGATGGCCCATGAAGATCGCGCCGGCATGGCGAATCTGCGGCAGCAGATCAAAGGGATTGGCCACAGCAAGTTCCAAATGTTCGGGAGCCAGCTGATTACTGAAGGCCACGGCTTCGCCAATGCTCTGGGCCACGATGATGGCACCGTAGCGATCGATGGACTGACGGGCGATGGTTTGCCGCGACAATTGCTGAAGCTGGTCTTCCACGGCCTGCTGCACCTGCTTGGCCATCTCCTCCGAAGTGGTGATGAGAATGGACGAGGCCAGCTCGTCGTGTTCGGCCTGGGACAGCAGGTCGGCGGCAATGTGCTCCGCCTGGCCGCTGCCGTCGTTGATCACCAGGATCTCGCTGGGACCGGCGATCATATCGATGTCGACCTGGCCAAAGACCATTTTCTTGGCCGTAGCCACGTAGATGTTGCCGGGACCGGTGATCTTATCGACCCGCGGTACGCTTGCCGTACCATAGGCCAAAGCCGCCACGGCTTGTGCGCCCCCGATGCGGAATACCCGATCCACCCCGGCCAGCTTGGCTGCTGCCAACACATAAGGATTGGCTTCGCCGCCGGGCATCGGTACAACCATCACCACTTCGGCAACCCCGGCCACTTTGGCGGGGACGGCGTTCATCAACACCGAGGAAGGATAAGCGGCCTTGCCGCCCGGAACGTAAATGCCGACCCGATCCAGGGGACGGACCATCTGCCCGAGCAGGATGTCCTCTTCCTCAGTTGAGATCCAGGTCTGGCCTTTCTGCTTTTCATGAAAACGGGCGATGCGCTCGGCGGCCAGCTCCAGAGCCTGCCGCGATTCCGTCGGAATCGAATCCAAAGCCTGGGCGAGTTCCTCCGGAGTCACTTCAATGGAGTCGGATGTCAGTTCCAGCCGGTCGAAACGAGCGGTATATTCGAACAGGGCAGCATCACCGCGCTCGCGCACCTCGGCCAGAATGGCGCGGACCGTGTCTTCCACGCCGGCCGGTGCGGCCTCGCCACGTTCGACGATCTGCTTGAAGGTTGCTGCAAAACCGGGATCAGAAAATTTAAGCAGTTGAATCATATCCTCTCCTCGTTTACTCCTGCGGAGGGTTGTCTCGCTGGAGAGATGAGACTATTGGGAGATACGCACTTCGTCGCCCACCACCCGCTCCAGATCCTCAATAATGCGGGAGATCCGCTGATGCTTGGTTTTCAGGCTGGCGCGATTGACGATCAGGCGGCTGGTGATTTCCGCGATGGTTTCGACTTCCACCATGCCGTTCTCCCGCAGGGTGGCACCAGTGGAGACCAGGTCGACGATGCGCTCGGACAGGCCGACCAGCGGTGCCAACTCAATGGAACCGTAGAGCTTGATCAGCTCGACCTGAATTCCTTTGGCGGCAAAGTAGCGCTCGGTAATGTTGGGATACTTGGTGGCGACGCGGATGTTGGACCAGTTGGCGGGATCATCCCCTTCGCGCAGATCCTTGGGTTCGGCCACGGCCAGGCGGCAATAACCGAATTTCAGGTCGACCGGCTCGTACAGATCCTTGCCTTGTTCCAGCAGGGTGTCCTTGCCGACCACGCCGAGGTCGGCGCAGCCATACTCGACATAGGTAGGGACATCAGTGGCACGAACCGCCATGAAGCGGAACTTGGTCTCGGGATTCTCGAAAACCAGCTTGCGGCTTTCCTTTTCCATCTCCGGACAGGTGATGCCAATCTTGGCGAACAGCGCCATGGAATCCTGCATGATGCGCCCCTTGGGGAGGGCAAACGTGATGTAATCGCTCATGATGTAATCCTTGGTCAGCTAGGCCTTGACGCGTTGGACATCGGCGCCGAGTTTCTGTAACTTTGCCTCAATCCGCTCGTAACCGCGATCCAGGTGATAGATGCGCGACACTTCCGTGGTGTTATCCGCCGCCAGCCCTGCCAGGATCAACGAAGCACTGGCCCTCAGGTCGGTAGCCATGACCGGTGCGCCGAGCAGCTTCTTAACCCCTTTGACCGTAGCGGTGTTCCCCTCGATCACGATATCCGCCCCCATGCGCTGCAGCTCGCAGACATGCATAAAACGGTTTTCGAAGACATTCTCCGTGATGACGCTGGAACCGTTGGCCAAGGTCATGAGAGCCATGAACTGGGCCTGCATGTCAGTAGGGAACCCGGGATGGGGCCGACTCTTGATGTTCACGGCATGCAGGGTGCGCGGACCTTTGACCCGCAATCCGTCCGCCTCTTCCAGAACCTCGACGCCGGCCTCACGCAATTTGCTGATCACCGCCTCAAGATGGCTGGGGATGGCGTTCTTCACCTTGACGTCACCACGGGTAATGGCTGCAGCGACCATGAAAGTGCCGGCTTCGATGCGGTCAGGCATCACCGCGATCTCCAGAGGTTTCAGCTCGTTGACCCCTTCGATGGTGATCGTGTCGGTGCCGGCCCCCTGAATATGGGCTCCCATGGCAGTCAGGGCCTGCCCCAGTTCGACGATTTCCGGTTCACAAGCGGCGTTTTCCAGCACAGTGGTCCCATTGGCCAGCGCCGCGGCCATCATCAGGTTTTCCGTGCCGCCAACAGTTGGGATGTCGAGATAGATTCTCGCCCCTTTAAGGCGCTTGGCGCGGGCTTCCACATAGCCGTGGTCAAGGGTGATCTGAGCACCCATGGCCTCGAGTCCCTTGAGATGCAGATTGATGGGACGGGCACCGATGGCGCAGCCGCCGGGGAGACTGACTCGGGCGTGGCCGAGACGGGCCAGCAGCGGACCCAGAACCAGCACCGAAGCGCGCATGGTCCGCACCAGATCATAAGGGGCTTCGATACTTTGGATATCAGTGGCATCGACAGTAAACGTTCCGTTTTGCCGCACCACCTGGGCACCAAGTTGGGTCAGGAGTTTTTCAACGGTGTCGATATCACGCAGACACGGCACATTGGAAACACGATGGATTCCTGGTGCCAGCAGAGTTGCAAACAACAACGGCAGAGCAGAGTTCTTGGCGCCGCTGATCGAAACTTCGCCAGAGAGCTTGCGTCCACCGTGAATGACTATTTTTTCCAAGAGACTTCTCTCCTGTTTGATAAAAATGCGTTACTTGATACAACGCAGTATAATGAGCGGATTGTCCTTTTTATCAGCCCGTCAGGGCTGCCGGGCCATGACCACCCGTTCCACGCCAGCATAATCCTTACGCGTTGCGCCTTCTTTCAATCCGGCAGCGGCAAACAGCGCAGCCACCGCTTCGGCCTGGCCACAGCCGACCTCCACCACCAACCAGCCACCAGCCACCAGCCTCTGCCGTGCCGCTCTTGCCAGCAGGCGATAGCAATCAAGGCCATCCGCGCCGCCATCCAAAGCCTGGCGTGGTTCATGATCCCGAACCTCAGGCATCAGCTGGTCCAGCTCCGCCGTTTCGATATAGGGCGGATTGCTGACCAGCAGATCATATGGACCGCTGGGCAGATCAGCCATATCGGCCCATTGACAGACGACTCGATCCGACACGTCGTTGCAGCGAGCATTTTCTTCCGCCACGGCCAGCGCCTCGCGGGAGATATCCACGGCATCGACGCGCGCTTCGGGCAGTTCGTGAGCAAGAGCCACAGCAATCGCCCCACTGCCGGTGCCGACGTCCAGGATGCGACAACTCTCAGGGACCAACCGCAGCGCTTCTTCCACCAGGACCTCGGTATCGGCCCGCGGAATCAGGACCACCGGACTGACTTTGAACGGCAGAGACCAGAATTCGGTCTGGCCCAGGATGTACTGCAACGGTTCGCGGCGCGCCCGGCGCCCCACCCGTTCCCGGAATGCCGTCAATTCGTCAGCACTCATGGGACGGTCGAAATTCAGATAAAGACCGATCCTCTCACAACCGAGAGTTTCGGCCAGCAGCAGCTCACTCTCGAGGCGGCCGCTATCGATCCCCCGCTCCTTCAAGTAGCCGGTCGTCCATTGCAGGACCTTGAGGACGGTCCAAACCTCCCCCAAGGTTAAGCCTCCTGATGCGCCAGCTGATCGGCCTGATAGTGGGTGACCAGGGAATCGAAGATTTCGTCCAAATCCCCCTCCATGATGCTTTCCAGCCGATACAGGGTCAGTCCGATACGATGATCGGTACAGCGTCCCTGGGGAAAATTGTAAGTGCGAATCCGCTCGCTTCGATCACCACTGCCAACCTGACTTTTGCGATCGGCGGCCATTTCGGCCTGCTGTTGAGAGACTAGGCTGTCAAGTATCTTAGACTGCAGCACCTTCATGGCCTTGGCCTTGTTCTTATGCTGAGACTTTTCGTCCTGACAAGACACCACCACCCCGGTCGGAATGTGGGTGATACGGACAGCCGACTCCGTCTTGTTGACGTGCTGCCCGCCAGCACCGGAAGCGCGATAGACGTCGATGCGCAAATCACCCGGATCGATATTCACCTCAACATCTTCCGCTTCGGGCAGAACCGCTACCGTACAGGCCGAGGTGTGAATGCGCCCCTGGGCTTCGGTATCGGGAACACGCTGCACCCGATGGGTGCCGCTTTCGTATTTGAGACGGGAGTAGACCTTGTCGCCGCTGATCATGGCAATAACTTCCTTGAAGCCGTTGGTGTCCGATTCGGACATGCTCATGATTTCGACCCGCCAACGGCGTTGGTCGGCATAGCGGGAATACATGCGGAACAGATCGGCTGCAAAAAGCGCGGCTTCTTCCCCACCAGTGCCGGCGCGGATCTCCAGAATGACGTTCTTTTCGTCGTTGGGATCCTTGGGGATCAACAGCAGCTTGAGCCGCTGAGTCAACTCTTCCTTGCGTTCCTCCAGGTCAGGCAATTCAGCCTTGGCCATCTCGCGCATGTCGGGATCGGAATCCTTGAGAAGCTCATGATTTCCCACGATCTCTTCGCAAACCTTTTTATATTGGCCGAAGGTTTCAACAACTTCCGAAAGGTCGGCGTGTTCCTTGGTCAGACCACGAAATTTTTCCTGATTGCTCATGACCGCGGGGTCAGACAACAAACCTTCGACCTCGCGAAAACGATCCTCAACTTCTTCAAGCTTGCGAAACATGGCTGATGGATTTCCTGTGACGGTATGGGCAATAACGTCCGGTCCCAGTAGAGGAACCGGCATCTAAAGTCGTTGTTACACGAGTTATAAATCGGCGAACTCGCGCCGGACCTCCTGAATCTTGCCACAGGTCATGGGACCTTCCGGGCAGCTACCGGCCAGACAGCCAGGTCCGGCAGTGGCGAAAACCACCGGCGCAATCTGCCGCACAAGGCGCAGCATCTCGGTTGCCATGGCGCGAATCTCCCATTGTGCCCGACGACAGCAACGCAGATTGAAAAAGTGCAGCAATTCGCGGGCGTTCATGGTCATGACCAATTTGGTTGCCGCAGCATTGGGGAGCACAAAACGTGCATCTTCCGCGGGAATCCCGTTATCCAGAAGTTCTCGATAGACGGAATGGATTTCCTCCAGCAGGGCATCATAGCGCTGTTGAAGATCAGATCGCTCGGCAATGGACGGCGGGGTAACCGCCTCGAACCGTTCCCGGTGGGAAACATAACGTTGGCTCTGCTGAGAATAGGAGGCGATGCGATGTCGTACCAGTTGATGGGAACAAGCGCGACTGATCCCTTCAATCCCGAAGGTGAAAGACGCATGCTCCAGTACGGAGAGGTGACCGAGACCAAGGATTTTTTTCAACAGAGCTTCCTGCTCTGCTCGATCTTTGGCCAACAGTTGATCGATGGCGGCGGCGGAATAACACAGCCGGGCCGCTGCGGCCATGGTCTGTTCAGGATTGGGGGTGTGTGAGACAAGCTGAACGCGCATAAATCCCCATAAACGCCAGAAGCGGATTGCCTGCCCCGCTCAAGGGGAGGGAATCCGCGCTGATAAGAAGCGCCGCTCCAGGCTGTTCCGTCAGAGACAAAAACACCGAAAGCGGTAAAAAGAAACGGCCCCGGAGGGCCGTCTCCAGTACTGAAAAATTACTTGCCCTGGCCGTACTTCTTACGGAAACGCTCGATCCGGCCAGCGGTATCGATGAGCTTCTGCTTGCCGGTGAAGAAGGGGTGGCACTGGGAACAGATTTCCGTTGTGATCCCGCCACCTTTTTTAGTGGAGCGGGTTTCAAAGGTATTGCCGCAATGGCACTTGACGGTGACGTCTTCGTACTTCGGATGGATGCCTTCTTTCATGACTGATCTCCTTGATAGCCTGGCGGGTACAGGCCGAAATTCTTTAAATTAAGGAACTTGGATTGATATCACTTTTCCAGGCCCCATGCAAGCATTTTATTGTCACTGATTCATCGAGTCGAAGAATTCCTGATTACTGTCGGTCTCTCCCAGCTTGTCGAGTAGAAATTCCATACTGTCCACGACATTCATAGTAGACAACACCTTACGCAACAGCCAGATACGCTGCAGAACCTTGCTGTCGATAAGGAGTTCTTCTCGCCGGGTACCGGATTTGTTGACATCAATGGCCGGAAAGGTGCGCTTGTCCACCAGGCGACGGTCCAAATGCAATTCCATATTGCCGGTCCCCTTGAACTCTTCGAAGATGACTTCGTCCATTTTACTTCCGGTATCGATCAGCGCGGTGGCAATGATGGTCAGGCTGCCGCCCTCTTCGATGTTACGGGCCGCACCAAAGAAACGCTTGGGCTTGTGCAGGGCGTTGGAATCAACCCCGCCGGAGAGGATCTTGCCGCTGGGAGGAACCACCGTGTTATAAGCGCGGGCCAGACGGGTAATCGAGTCAAGAAGGATAACAACATCGCGCTTGTGTTCCACCAGGCGTTTGGCCTTTTCTATGACCATCTCTGCAACCTGGACGTGACGGGTAGCCGGCTCATCAAAGGTTGAAGAAATAACCTCGCCGCGAACCGAGCGCTGCATATCGGTAACCTCTTCGGGACGTTCGTCGATAAGCAGAACGATGAGGTAGACCTCTGGATGGTTGGTGGTTATGGAGTTGGCGATGTTCTGCAACAGCATGGTCTTACCGGTGCGGGGAGGAGCTACGATCAAACCACGCTGCCCCTTGCCAAGCGGAGTCGCCAGATCCATGACCCGCATCGCAAGATTATTGGAAGTCGTTTCCAAGCCGATACGTTCTTCCGGATAGAGCGGGGTCAGGTTGTCGAACAGGGTCTTTTCCCGGGCAACGGCCGGATTCTCGAAGTTGACCTCCGACACCTTGAGCAGGGCGAAGTAGCGTTCGCCTTCTTTGGGGGGCCTGATTTGGCCGGAAACAGTATCACCGGTTCGCAGAGAGAAACGGCGGATCTGCGAAGGAGAGACATAGATATCGTCGGGACCTGGGAGATAGTTGGCATCGGGAGCCCGCAGGAAGCCGAACCCATCGGGGAGAATTTCCAGCACCCCTTCGCCGAAGATGGCGCCGTTCTTTTCCGCCGTCGCGTTCAGGATGGCGAAGATGAGATCCTGCTTACGCATGCCGGCCGCGCCCTCCAACTTCAGGTCCTTGGCAATGCCTGCCAGATCGGTGATCTTCTTTTCTTTCAGTTCCTTAAGGTTCATACAGACTCCTCACAGCCGGATAAACAGATTTTTCGCGCAGTACGGGCGGCTGAAAACGAGGAACCGACCTGACCGGCGGGGTATGTCGCAATCTGAAAAAACATGGGAGAGCAAAATTTCTGGATTATATTTTCCGGGATTGATTTTTCAAACGGGCTGGAACTGCAGGTGTACTCCTTTGTTACCGGGTTTACCGGCAGACACGCTTCGTGTCACACACAAGTCCATCAGGAATGACTTTTATCTATCAAAGAATTTATTCAGGAGATCTTATATTGAAAGGGAAATCACGTTGATCAAAAAGAAGGAATTCTTCGGGTTTGTTTAATTTTAGATACTATCATTAACTGAGCATGTCAATCGATATTTGTCGTTTTACAACAAAAAATTGCCGTCCCCGACATGACATGGGGGACGGCAACGTTTAACAACTTCAGTTGGAGGTAGTACTTCCCGTTTGCAGCAGGGTGGCAATACTCGGCTTAAGCGCCGAGGCAACCCTGTTGAAAAGCTCTTCGTAACGCTTCTCAAAAGACGTCCCCCCCAGCATGCCACGATCTTTTTCAGTCACGACACGCTCCAACCCTTCCTTGGTTACGAACTTAATCTGAATAGTATCGACGTTGTTGTAATGCGCCTCGTCAAAATCGGGATATTGCAGTTGCAAAAAGGACTCACCAGCCTTACCAGGGAATTCCCAAACGATCTGTCCGTTCGGGAGAACCACAAACGCCGTGGCCTGGATATTGTTAAAGGGGGCCTTCAGGTAAAGGAGATGAGTTCTGTCCCAACGCGTTTCCGTCCGCTCTTGCCCATAGAGAATAACGACCAGCAGGCCGTCGACAACGTTATGCACGGCCAGTTCCGCTGTTTTCTGAGGATTGAACGTGTACGACTTGGCCAACGTATCACCCTGTCCGGTCAAGGCACTTCCAACCACCAGTTGGTTGAAAAGCTGGCGAGGGTCACCCGGTATAGGGCGGACGTCGAAATAATTGCGCTGATCTTTGAGGATATCGATCAGACGATCCTCTTTCATCGTATTGTTCTCCCGCAGCATCTGTAGAATCGCCATGCGGTCGGGATGCAAAATGGTGGAGTTCTCATCGACCAGCAGCGGCAGAACACCCAGGGTTTTCACTCGTTCCTGATAGTCTTTTTCGGCGACCTTGAAATACTTTCCGCCACAGCCGGACAGAAAGACAAAAACCAACAGTAAAATCCAGCACAGATTGCGCATATAAATCCTCCTTTGCAAAGTAAGGGCAAATTATACAGCAGGACCCGCGAGGAAAAAAGTTTCATTCGCATCCTCAACGGGCAAACGTCTCACGACTGAAACAATAAATCAACAAAGTTACAGCCAGCCCGACGACCGGTAGCGCAAAGGCCAGGTGAAAAGCGGAAGCTCCCGCAGCGTTGGCGACAGAGCTTTTCACAACCAGCCCCATGGCCTGCTGCACCACTGCCGCCCCCATGACAACAAAAAAATTCACTGCCGTCATCGCCGTTGCAGCCAGATGGCGGGGGAAACTCTCCTTGATCTGAGCATAGAGCACCGGGCCGGTGGAAACGCCAAGCCCGATCACAAAAAAAACCAACGGCAGCAGCCGGCTCGGCAGACACTCAAGGCCGCCAAGGAAAAAACTCAGCCCGGCCAGCAGCAAACTCTGCCCGAGTAGCACCACCTTTTTTCGAGACCGCCAAATCTTATCCGAAAGCCGTCCTGCCAGAGGACAGCCGACTATGAATCCGAGGGCCGTAAAAAGGAGCAAATGGCCGGTCTGCTCCCGGTCCAAACCGAGGATTGTCATCAGGTAGGGCCCGCCCCACAACCCCTGCACCGCCATGTAGCCGCCGTACCAGAAAAAGGCCAACAGAGCTAATTGCCAAAACTGCCTGGCGACAAACACCTGCCGCCAGCCCTGCCAGAATGGAGCAGACTGAACCGGCGGGCTAACCCCAGCCGGCATGTCCCGCACCAGACACCAGATCAGAACCGCCATCGCGGCGGTCACTAGCGCCAACCAGGCAAAGGTCGGCCGCCAACCGACTATCCCCAACAGCCAGGCCAAAGGGGCGGTGGCCAACAGGTTCCCTACATTGCCGAAAGCAATCTGGATACCGGAGAGAGTCGCAAAACGGCTTGGCGGAAACCATGCCGTGTACACCTTGAACGAGCCCATGAGCACACAGGCCGTACCGCTGCCGATCAAAATCCTCCCCAACAACGCACCGGCATAAGTCTCAGCGCCACTGAACAGCCAGGCCCCACCGGCTGTCAGCAAAGTCATACAGAAAATTATCCGTCGCGGCCCGACGCGGTCGAGCAACGGCCCAAGCGGCAACTGGGTGATGGCAAAAGCATAGAACAAAACGGCAGCCAGGGTCCCCAGCTGTTGCGCATCCAGTTGAAACGAGCTGCCCAGGTCCTTGGCCATGACGGCAGCCGAAACCCGATAAAAATAGGCCAGCACGTACATAGCGGTGAGCACGGCAAACATCAGCCACCGGAAACGGGAAACGGGAAACTCCTGCGCAGAGGGGCTCATCAACCAAAACTCCTCATGATTCGAGGATTGACATGTGGGGGCGAATAAGTATCATTTGTCTGCAAAAAACTTCAATCAAATCTCTGTTTAAGGATTTCGACATGGTTTTTTCCCACCGTTTCATCAGCTTGTTGGCACTGGCCTGCAGCCTCTGCCTTGGGCAAAGCGCTACGGCAGGTTCGCTCGCACCCCTTCCGATTGAAGACGCCGCCTTGCTGGAAAATGGCCGTGCCGAAATGCGCATCGGCGCTTCCTACAACAAAGGCCTTACAAACATGTTCCGCACAGACCAACCGGATCGGGAGATCTATGAACTCCCAGCCATCTCACTACGTCTGGGGTTGGGCAGTCGGGTGGAAGGGCTTATCGACTACAGCTATCTGCACCTGAAAGACGAAGGGCGAGATGCCAAATGGGGAAGCGGCGACGTCTTTCTGGCCGGCAAAGTCGGCCTGATCCGTCCCAATGGAACCCGCGGCGGCCTGGCCTTTCTGGCCGGAGTCAAGGTTCCCAACGCCAATTACGGCGAAGACCTCGGCACCGATGAGGCGGATGTCCACCTGTCCCTCCTCGGCACACAGCCAATCGGGCCGTTCAGTCTGCACGTCAACCTCGGCATGGCAATTCTCGGCGACCCCCGACCGTGCTGCAGCGGCCAGGATGACGTCAGCACCTATGGCGTGGCCTTG
>ENA-ORXD01002033-ORXD01002033.1-sediment-metagenome-genome-assembly--contig:-NODE-2033-length-14586-cov-3.153353_pt1 | contig 14586 bp, 12 predicted proteins | sample MGYA00237862_ERZ511471 | MGnify/ENA metagenome assembly ERZ511471 | reverse complement strand
CGAAATCAAAATGAAATATTCGAAAAAATTGGGGAAAAACTCCATCTCACAGAAATACTCCTTTGTTCAAAGGTCTCGTATTGAACAGGTAAAAATGATTGACTGCTCATAATTTTTCTGGCCTGGAGATATTAATTTTCTTTGTTTTATTTTTAGATTAAATTCCCATTACTTGTCAATGAATATTTCCATTAAAATTAATAATTAACCTTAAACTTTTGGTGTTTGTGACTAGCGAAATTTATTTTTAATAATGAACTTAAAAATCGGCAGAAAAGATAAATCGGGCAAAGATGATTAGAACAGGAAATTATAGTATTGTGAAAAAATGAGGAGTCTGTTATTGGCATTCGGTAGAAGGCTTTTAATCGGTCTATAACTTCGATTTAAACAAAACGGAACACTACTTGCTGATTTTTTCTATTGCCTATTCGCCAGTGGCATTTTGCATCGAAAAATTTTAGAGGCCATTTCATGAAACATCTTGTTCTCGGCACAGCCGGACATGTCGATCACGGGAAAACTTCCTTAATTAAAGCGCTTACCGGTATTGATACCGACCGCTTAAAAGAAGAAAAAGAAAGAGGCATTACAATTGAACTGGGATTTGCCTCGCTTATCTTGCCTTCCGGTCAAACACTGGGCATAGTCGATGTTCCCGGACACGAAAAATTCATTAAAAATATGGTCTCCGGAGCGGCCGGCATCGATCTGGTTTTGATGATAATCGCCGCTGATGAAGGAATCATGCCGCAGACAAAAGAACACCTGCAAATCTGCTCTCTTCTGGGCATTACACGAGGCTTAGTCGCGTTGACGAAAACAGACCTTGTCGAAACGGATTGGCTCGAACTTGTCAAATCGGAAATAATTGAATACCTGCAAGGCTCGTTTCTGGAAAATTGCCCGATTGTGCCGGTTTCAGCTATTAAACAAGAAGGGCTCAGCGATCTTATCAAAGCTATAGATGAAACCGCCAGCCGTATTCCAGAAAAGGCAGACGATGGAATATTTCGTCTGCCCGTGGATCGTGTTTTTACAATGAAAGGGTTCGGTACGGTTATTACTGGAACACTTACTTCCGGTCATATTAAAGTTGGAGAAGAAGTGCAAATTCTCCCGCCGAATCTAATGTCCCGCATTAGAGGTATCCAGGTTCATAACCAACCAATGGCGGAAGCCTGGTCCGGTCAGCGCACGGCCATCAATCTTCAAGGTTTAGAAAAATCGAATATCAACCGCGGCGATGTTCTGGTGCGCCCGCAAACTGTTTGGCCTGCACAGCGTCTAGATGTTTCCCTTGAATATCTGGCGTCAAATTCCAAAAACCTGAAAAATAGGGCGTTGGTGCGTTTGCATGTGGGTACAAGTGAAGTCATCGCGCGTTTGATTCTTTTAGAAAAAGACGAGTTGATCCCGGGAGAAAAATCATTCGCTCAAATGGTGCTGGTCGACAAAGTCGTCGTGGTGGCGGGCGAACATTTTGTTCTGCGCAGCTACTCACCGGTGACAACGATTGGCGGCGGCCAAATTATCGATCCGCAGCCTGCCAAGCATAAAAGACAAAACGCAAAAATTCTCAATGATTTACACATACTGCAAAAAGGTAAGTTACCGGAAAAAATTTCCGTCATCTTGGAAAGATGCGGTTTTGCCGGCATTAATCTTCGCGGTTTGGCCTTCCGGTCCGGGATCAATACCGGAAAGATAAAAGAAGTGCTGGAAGATTTATTTTCCCGTAAAAAAGCTGTTTTGCTGGAAAGCGAAGATACCACCGTCATTTCCGGGTTTTTTTATGAGCAGCTGGAGTCCCTGATTACGCACAAAATTGCCGCTTATCATGAAAAAAATCCTCTGCAGGAAGGTATTTCCAAAGAAGAGCTGAAAGCGACACTGGACCGCCCCGTATCGACAAAGCTTTTCAATATGGCCCTGCGTTCCTTGAGCAAAAAAGAATTGATAGCAGCAGATAAAGATAATGTCCGCCTCGCCAAACACCAGATTCAGTTGACGGCGGGCCTTGATTCGCTGCGTTTGGCCATTGCCGCCACTTATAAAAAGGCGGGCTTGACACCGCCTGATCTCAAAGAGGTACTTGCCGACCTTAAAGACCAAAAGGAAAAGGCGCAAAGCATGATTAAAATGATGATTAAAGAAGGTGAATTGGTTAAGATCAATGAAGATCTTTGTTTTGACCGCGATGCGATGCAAAAGTTACGGGAAAACTACCGTGCCTTGTTGCTCAAAGACGGCAAAGCAACGCCTGCCAGCTTCAAAGAATTAACAGGTCTGACCCGTAAATATATAATTCCTTTGATGGAATACTTTGATATGACTAAGCTGACGGTGCGCGTAGGAGATCACCGTATTTTAAGGGAGAAGATATGAGTGAAGTTGATCAGCCTTTTAAGAGCTATAATCTTGCCTCCTCCGATGGCCGATCCATCAACGAAGCTGCAGCGCAGATCATCAGGGAAGTGTCCTTAACTATCAAACTTCAAGGCCGTCCGATAGCTACGATCGCGTGTACAGGCATACACATCGAAGAGTTAGTGGTAGGCTTTCTTAAATCCGAAAAGCTCATCTGCACGCGCACTGATCTGGCCGAAATTAAAATTGCCGATCAGGGATACTGCGCCAATGTCACTTTGCGGGATGGGCAGGAGATTCCCGCTGCTACTGTTAAGAACATCGCGTCCAGCGGCGCAAGCTTTAAAAGCATAAAATCAAGTGTCTTGACTCCATTGCGTGCACCGGATGATTTTATAATTCATCCTCGAGTAGCTTTGGAATTGATGGACGATCTCTTGGCCAATACGGTTTTGCATCGGCAAACGCACGGCACACATTGTTCGGCGTTGGCCAAAGAAGGGAAAATTATTGTAAGAAGGGAAGATATCGGCCGGCACAACACGATCGATATGCTCGGCGGATACGCGCTCTTGGGGCAGATTGATTTATCAGCTGCTATCCTGCTCACGACGGGCAGAATTTCTTCGGAGATTGTGGGTAAGGTCCGGAATTTGGGCATAGCAATGATCATTTCTCACTCGGCGCCGACGACCAAAGCACTTGATCTGGCAGATGAAGCCGGAATAACACTGATAGGCTATATGCGCGGCAGCAGCATGAATATTTATTCTCACGAAAGGCGGGTTTCAATTTGAAGACAAAAGGAATTTATCTTAAAGACATCAGACAGGGAGAAAAAGTATCTTCTTCGTTTCTGGTGGCCGAAAAAAATATGGCTTTCTCGCTCAAGGGCGCCCCTTACCTTACGGTGCGGCTCAAGGATAAAACCGGCGAAATAGACGGTAAAGTATGGGACAACGCCGTGGAGCTTGACCGCCAATTCAAAAAAGGCGACCTCATTGCCATTGAAGGAAGAGCAGCCAATTATAAAAACGCCATTCAAATTTCCATCGTCGGCCTGCGCAAACTTGACTGGGAAGAAGCCGATCCCCTGGATTACCTGCCGGGTGCCAAAAACAACGTTGACGTCATGTATGGTGAAATGATGGCCTATGTTGACAAAATTCAGAATAAACCGCTCCAAGATTTGCTTTACGCTTTTTTTCAAGACGAAAAAACGGCGCTGCTTTTTAAAAGGGCTCCCGCCGCCAAAGGGTTTCATCATATTTATTTAGGCGGACTTCTGGAGCATACGCTTTCCGTCGTCCGCCTGCTGGAAAAGATTGCCGAACATTACCAGAACCTGAACAAAGATATGATAATTACCGGCGGCTTGCTCCATGATATCGGTAAAATTTATGAATTTTCATATGACCGTCTGATTGAATACAGTGACGAAGGAAGATTAATCGGCCATATTGTCATCGGCGTCGAGATGATCGACAAAAAAATAGCCACTATTCCAGATTTCCCGCCGCAACTGGCGCTGGAACTGCGCCACATAATCTTAAGCCACCACGGCGAATTTGAATTCGGTTCGCCGAAGCGCCCAAAAACGATGGAGGCGCTCGTTGTTCATTACATCGACGACCTCGATGCCAAACTCAATGCCTTTCAGAGCATAATTGATGATGCCGCCAATGGCGATTCGGACTGGACAACCTATAATCGTTTCTTTGAGCGCTTTCTGTATAAAAGAAAACAGCTATAAGCAAGTATTGGCGGGGGGAAAAACTTAAACAAGCAAAACAACATTGCCCGCTGATGAAAAAAACCTTTACTGCTAAAACAGCGTAGATACTGGTGCGCACCAAATCAATGTACGCTCAGTTTCCGCCGCCACCTCTTTTCCGGGGGAAGCAGGCAGCCGGCCACACATTTATCTTCGCATTTGCCGTCGCATGGTTCAATGTGAATAGTCACACTGGCATCGGGAAATTTGCGGAGAATACTGCGGGACAATTCCTCCGTGATTGCGTGGGAATCTGCAACCGACATCTGCGGATCAACCTTAATGTGAAATTCGATAAAGCGAAAATTGCCGGCCTTGCGTGTTTTGAGCTGATGAAAACCATGCACAGAAGGCTGCTTGCGGATGATCAGCTGCCGGAGCCAGTCCTCCTCTTCGCCGGGCAGTTTAACATCCATCAAATCACGGACAGAACGCACAGTTAGATTATAAGCTGCACGCAGGATCAAGGCGGCAACAAAAAGCGCGGCAGCGGGATCAAGCCAGTTAATATTGGAACCCGGGGAAAATTTGTGGACCAACCAGATAATACCCAGGCTGACCATGACCCCCAGAGAAGTATAGACATCAGTGCGCAAATGCCAGGCATCCGCCTGCAAAGCAATAGAATCTGCTTCCTTGCCCACTTTAAATAATTGATGCGAAACAATTTGGTTAAGAACAGCGGAAAACAGCATGACCGCCACCCCCCAACCGATAAACTCCATCGGTTGCTGTGAATTAAGTTTCTTTACCGCCTCCACAATAATCCAAAATGCCGCGCCAAAAATAAGCACTGCTTCAATCAACCCGGAGAAGCTTTCCACTTTTCCGTGGCCGAAAGGATGATCTTGATCGGCAGGTACCTGAGATTTTTTTACCGAAAATAAGGCAATGATTGCCGCCAGGAGATCCATGCCGGAATGAACAGCCTCCGAGATAATGGAAACAGACCCTAATACAATTCCCACAGTCGCTTTAAAAAGAACCAAAAAAGAATTCGAAACAACCGATAAAAGCGCTACTTTCTCTTTACGTCGCTGCATGTTCATAAAGGCAACACACTCGGGCTTGATTTGTTTTTTAATATATCATAAGCAAAACATTATTTCCCTTACTTTTGCCTCAAAAACCATCCTCTGATTTTCTATGCAGACGAAGAAAATTATGGTAGAAAACACACCTTAAATTTCTGAGAATATTTTCATTTTTATGAGCTTGAATAATAATAATTACCTATCCAGCCTTAAAAATGCCAGCCCCTCTGACTGGCTCAATTGGCGCTGGCAATTGCAAAACCGGGTAACGAAACTAAAACAACTCGCCCTTTTTACCGGTCAGGAGATGGCCGCCAGCGAAAATTTAAAAAAAACAGCAAATATTTACCCTTTCGCCATCACACCCTATTACTTGTCACTCATTAACTTTGAAAGCGCCGATGATCCGATTCGCGCCCAATGTTTCCCTAATGAGCAGGAAATGATTAATCCTGAACAATACAAGGATGATCCTTTGAACGAAGATATACACATGCCGGTGCCCAAACTCGTCCATCGCTATCCCGACCGTTGTCTAGCCATCATCACCGAAACTTGCGCTACATATTGCCGCCACTGCAACCGCAAGCGCTACTGGTCGGGCGCCAAAGCTCCCAGTTTGAAAACACGGTTGAAAACAATGATAGACTATGTTGCCGATTCGCCGCAAATCAGGGAGGTTATAATTTCCGGCGGCGATCCGCTTATTTTAGGCGACGATGTCCTGGACAATTTTATGGCCGCCTTGAAGGCGATACCACATGTAGAAATACTGCGGATCGGCAGCCGCACTCCGGTCGTCATGCCCATGCGCATTACCAAACAGCTCTGCAAAATACTTCAACGCTACCGCCCGCTCTGGTTCAATACGCAATTCAACCACCCCCAGGAAATCACTCTTGCTTCCGCACAGGCCTGCAACATGCTTCAGGAAGCCGGCATCCCCGTATCTAACCAATCAGTCCTTTTGCGGGGCATCAATGATACAGCGGAAGTAATGCAGGGGCTGCTTTATAGCCTGCAAAAGATATCTGTACGTCCTTATTACCTTTTTCACTGCGACCCGGTAAGGGGCTCAGCGCACTTCCGCACTGACTTAAAAACCGGGCTGAAGATAATGGAAGAAATCTGGCAAAATTGCTCAGGTCTGAGCCTGCCGCAGTATGTTTTAGACGTACCGGGCAGTACGGGTAAAGTTCCTTTGAGCATAATGTCCCGGGTCCTGAAAAAAAACCTGCTTAAGCATCAACATTTTTTTGACAAGTTCCAATAAATAGATTAGTAAGGACGACAAAATTAAGCGTATAAAAATCAAACAAATACTGCAGCTTTTCCCAAAGCAGAAAACAAGGAGAGTCTCTTATGTACACGGCCAGTGATTTGAAAAAGGGGTTGCGGATAAAACTGGACAACGATCCTTACGTCATCACCGAATTCAACTTTGTCAAACCCGGCAAGGGGCAGGCACTTTATCGCTGCAAGCTGAAAAATATGCTCAACGGCAACCAGTTTGAGCGCACTTTTCGTTCGGTGGACGTCTTTGAACCGGCCGATCTGCGGGAAAAAAAGATGCAGTATTTATACAGAGAAGAAGGCAAATACTGCTTCATGGACAATGAAACCTACGAGCAAATTTATCTGACCGACGAACAGATGGATGAAGCAAAGAATTTTCTCATTGACAACATTGAAGCCGAAATCCTGCTCTTTGAAGACCGGCCGATCGGCATCAGCATGCCCAACTTTGTCGAGCTCATTGTCACCGAAGCCGAACCGTGGGCCAAGGGTGATACGGTATCCGGCGCCACCAAACCGGTCAAGGTCCAGACAGGCTACACCATCCAGGTGCCCACCTTTATCAATGAAGGAGAAAAAATTCGCGTCGACACCAGAACCGGTGAATATCTGACCCGTGTCAAGGGCTGAAGCAAATTGGACAAATCAATGCCGGATGATAGTTTTATGCTCGCCCGCAAACGGAGCAATTTGCAGCTGCGTGCCCGCCTGATTCAAAATATCCGCCTTTTTTTCATCGCTAACAATTTTCTGGAAGTGGAAACCCCGATCAGAGTACCGGCACCGGCGCCGGAAGAGCATATTGAAGCGCTGACGGCGGGAGACTGGTTTTTGCAGACTTCACCTGAACTTTGTCTGAAAAGGATGCTGGCTGCCGGTTATCCCCGCCTGTTTCAAATCGAAAAATGTTTTCGCGCCGGAGAAAGAGGAGCGCTGCATCTGCCGGAATTTACCATGCTGGAGTGGTATGTCGCGGGATTCGATTATCAGCAACTAATGGCCCAGTGCGAAGAAATGATCGTTTCCGTCGCCGCCGCGGCCGGGATGGATAATTCTGTGGAAAGGCAGGGCCAAAAAATTAATTTCGCCCCACCGTGGGAAATGATCACCGTACACGAGGCGTTTAAAAAACATGCGCCGCTGACTACGGAAGATGCGCTCGCCCAAGATAGATTTGATGAGATCATGGTCGAGTTTATCGAACCCAGACTGGGGCAAAAGAAACCGACATTTCTTTACGACTATCCGGCTAAATTCGCTTCGCTGGCCAAACTTAAACACAGCGACCCCTCAGTGGCAGAGCGCTTTGAATTATACATCGGCGGCCTGGAGCTGGCCAACGGCTTTTCGGAACTGACCGATGCCACTCAGCAGCGGCGGCGTTTTGCCGAAGCCGCAAAAATCCGCGCCGCCAAAGGCTGGGCGGACTATCCGCTGCCGGAAAAATTTCTTCATGCTCTCGAAAGCTTGCCTAATTCTGCCGGCATCGCCTTGGGCATTGACCGGTTGGTAATGCTTTTTGCCGGAGCGGCAAGTATCGACGATGTCATCGCCTTCCCCCCCGAAGCACTTTAAATTGAAACACAGGCCGTATTAGCCCTATTTCTCCCTAAGTCCGTGCATACGCCGCCTTGAATAGTCCACTGCGCCGGCACGATCGTAATGGACATAAGTCAAAAGAAGAAAGGGGCATAAAAGCTATGGGGAACAGCCGCAATCCTTTTGTGAATTTGTCCTTTGCAGGCAGGCCATTATTTGGTTCTTATAAAATTTTTCCATGTATTCAATTCGGCCGGCCGACGGGCACCAAATATATTGGTTCGTGATCCGCGGGGAGACGCAGCGCCTGCTGCACCTGCTGATCATGGAAAGCGCCTACAGGAACAGCCACCAGCCCCATTGCTGCTGCCTGCAGCAGCAGATTTTGCGCCGCATGGCCGGCTTCGATTTTTACATACCTTTCCGCGCGGCTTCCGTATTTGCGGGCCGTCCGTTCATAAACGGCGGTGATGACAAAAACAGCGGGCGCCTCTTTCAGGCAATTTTGATTTAAGGCCGCCTGAGCCAAGACAGAGCGCAAATCCCCCTCGGTTGTCCGGACCAGCTTATGTTTGACGGCCGAATAATGGAAAACTCCTTCCTTTAAAACTGCATATACCTCCAGTGGAAACAGCGCCCCGGCTGACGGAGCCGTCCTGGCTCCCCAGCTGCGGGTAATACCCTGGGCCGCCCAAAGCAGCTGTGCAAGTTCCTGCCGGGTCAGATTCCGGCCGGAAAAACTGCGAACGGAAGTTCTCTTGTCGAGAAGCTCCTCCAGGGACATTTTCCCTTTCCGGAGAGGACTGGGCAGATCTAAAATCTTCTCTGGTGCAGAATCCATCTTTTTTTCCTCCGCATAGCCTGGCCTTGATTCTACTGCCGTAGACAAAAACAAAACCAAAGCCGCAGCAATAAGGCCTCTATTGGTCTGGTCAAAAAAATGGTTCATGGTAACTCTTCCCTCAATATGGTTTATTTGTTTACAGATATTGTGCGCACCTTATTTCTCCTGCCGGCACTGCCTTTTGCTCTCCCACTGCGGACAAAGCTCCGATGAGCCCGGCTCATAGCTGCGGCAAACCAGTGGGCGCGTTTCATAGATGGAACAAAGCCATCCTTCGGCGGCACTGTAAAGGAAAGGGCATTCCCGCGGGTGATGGCCTGTTGCGGCAGAAATCAGGCGGTCACCCGCCCAAATTAAATGGCGGTCTTCGATCATTTTCAGGATGTCCTGCCTGTTTTCGGCGCGCCAGCGGTCGAAATCCTCCTGCACAGCATAAGCCGTCAAATCAACAAAACAGCACTTGCCGCAATGCAGGCAGGTAAGCGGCTCTTGCATAAATTTGTTCCTGCTCGATCAATACTTCTCAGAGGTTAAATAAAGCCCTTCCCGCTATATGCCGATAGCGGAAAGCTTGTTCAATCAGAACAAGCGATTGCAAGCCATTGTTGCGTTTGCATGGTCAACCTTACAATTGCTTTGGCAATTAAATATCTAAATAGGCTAATAAAAAAACCTATTAATTCAGCGAAAATTTTTTATTCCCTCCTTTGTTAAATGAGGGTTAGGGTAGCTTTTGCTTATCTCTGCAAATCCCCCCTGCCTGTGCTTAACCACACGCAGACAGGCTTAATCCCCCTTTTCTATAGGGTGATGATTTGGATGGTGCTTTTAATCGCTCCTAATACTCCCTTAAGGCGGTTCCTAAATGGGGATTGATAACATTTAAATATTTAATTGCCGGAAAGCAAAAAGCAAACACCGCTGAACATTTTCTTTTCGTCCAATTCCGGTTCTTCTTCCAGGATTTCCCGAATACGCTGCGCCAATCCCTCATCGTAGGCCACTGCTCACTTCTAAAGCCACTGCCAAAAAAAGAACTTGCGTTTTAAAAAACCACTTACGCTATTTTTATATAATAGTAAAACCAACATTTTTTAGATATTCAAATATAGGATCGTAATAATCAGGAAAACGTGTGGGATCTTCTACATTGCCATTGGGTACAACGATAACCATACCTTGTCTTGCCCTAGTTAGAAGGACTCGATAAGCATTTTTAAGATAGTTCTGGCGGTCTTTTTTCCGAATATGCATCCATTTGTTTCCACGAAAAGACCAGTATTCCCAATTATTATTCATATACCTGAGGTCTGCGTCCCAAGTGCAACAGACCCAGTCTAGTTCCAATCCCTGAATTTGAAACTCAGTTGCTACATCCTCAAGGTAATAAGACGATCGAACATCGTCTTTTGAATCCAAAAACCAATGTACAGGGTCAATCGGCGTTCTTACATCAATTGCATGTGGCTTTAAACGTTCCGCCTGAGAGGAAACAACAATGCCATAACGTTCAGTCCCACGGGCTTGCTTTTTTAACCATTGTCTTGCATGAGAAAGATGGCGTGTAATAACAATTGGAAACTTATTTTTTACTTTTTCCAGTGTATTTCTTGCGGCTTCTATGTCGCAATCAAGAAGCTGCTTAATTAATAAGGAAACATTTTCAGATCTAAATGACCGCATTGAAACTGCAAGATGTAATTCATCTTTATAAAAAACATTTTTACGAACTTCGAGCTTATTTATTGATTCTCTGGCAGAATATTCAATATCTGTTAGCCGTGATGAAATATAAATATGCCAATGGGGGAAATAGTTTAGTAACGAATTAATCCATTCTGAAATACCGGCTTCACCAGTATTAATCTCCTGTCCTCCACCTACCAGACATACAATAGCAGCCCAATCAGTATGTCTATCAAGACAAGAAATTAAAAATTCAGGTTCAGATTGATTAAAAATAGCATTATTCTTTTTTCGCCTCATGAAATAGGCTGTTTGCATACTATCCCATGCGCGTTGGGCCTCATCAAATAGGGCGACATGCTCAAGAGGAGGCTTTGTTTGGTCAAAAAGACATTCATCTCGAAAATGATGTACATTTTGAATGAACATCTTTACATTTGCCATAATCGTACCTTTTTTGGTTTTTTTACCCTTTTCTTTATCTTGTCGTAATTTATCTCTAGTTAGCGCTTCACGTAATACAGCTACCAGTGGACCATTACCGGATAGAAAGACGCTATAAAGATCACTCGTTTTATCAATATGTGTTGTCGCTATATTAAGTCCAATTAATGTCTTACCGGCGCCAGGTACTCCAGTCACAAAACAAATGGCTTTCTGTGATTGTTCTCTCGACTGGCGGATAATATTGGAGATTGCATTAGTAGTTTTGTTGAGATTGATCGCACCTGCATCACTGCGGGATATTTCTTCAACTGTGTGGCCATTATACAAAGCCATTGCTGCTTCTACAATTGTAGGCGTCGGACTGTATCGACCTTGCTCCCAATGTATTTGATCAATTTCTATCCCTTCACAATATTTTAACACCTCTGTAATTACTTCACTCAGCATTAAGGCATTACATCTCATAGGGAAAAGGAGTTTATCATTGTGAGGTGTCGTAACAATTGCATATTGAGTAGAATGAGATTTCGTCGCAATCAAAATGGGGGCAATAAACTGATTATGGCTTGTTTCGTGAAAATTTTTTAAATCTAAAGCATAATCCCATACCTGATCATATGCACATTGAGTAAAAAATTTTTCTCCGATTTTAAATTCCAGCACAAATATAACAGATTCTATTAACAAAACGACATCTATGCGTTGTCCCATACGAGGAATCGAATATTCAAAATATATTTTGCCTTTTAAATTACAAAGAGAATTACGCAGAATATATATTTCTTCTAGCCATGCATCGCGCTGTTTATGTTCAAGAGTAAATGTATTTTGTTGCGTTAATTCACCTAATATGACATTTGGGGAAATGTTAAGAAAATCTTGAATTGTAGCGGAATAGTAAGATCGATTCATTCATCAAGTCCGATTGTTACTTTGAGCTTTATGAATAATACAGCTTCTACAGAACACTGCAATAGTAATTTCAAGTTCCATAAAATGAACATTTCATTAACTCTCTGCATCTTCCAAATGAACACTGCTGCATCTTTATGTTTGTATAATTCATCTTCGCCATAGTTAAATTCAGCCACTTCATCTTCTCTTTCCCAGTGACGGATTACATGAGTAATGGTAAGTGCTAATTAAATTTCTACCAGAACGCATTTTGTATTTAGCCACACAAATTGTCAAAATCTTTTACAATATGTATAAAATAACCATGCGGGTAGGGAATAAATTGCTCAAGAAGTAAGCTGACATTCCTTCAGCGGCAAAGCTGAGATAGGTGTCATTGCTGTCATGGCAGCGGAGGCTTTTTGAAAAAGATACCGAAGTCACATTTTTTCCGGCTCATGCTACGGCATTGGAATTCGAAAGCTTATTGCGGACAAAATTAATATGTGTCCGTAATACATAGAACTGGTTGCCATAGGAGGCCGGCACTTTCATTTTATTGACCTCGGATTCGATTTCATTAATCCGATGCGCCAGCAGCTCTATTTTTTCCGGCTCCAGCTGCGTCAACGCATCCTGTTCGATTGCCAGCAGCAGTCGATACCATCTATTGATGCGCAGGCTCATGCGCCAGCGGAACAGGGCCGGAATGCTTTTCAGCCCCGGAATCAAGATGATAATGAGCGGCACAAACACGACCAGAATACGGTTGATCAGGCTGGCTAACCAAAAAGGAAGGTAGCGGTAGAAAAAACTTTTGCCGGATTTGTAAAAGCGTTTCGCGTCGTCGCTGATGCGAAACTCATTTTCCAGGGGAACCGGAAATTCTTCGCGCCCCTGAAACAGCGCCGCGCGCCCATGTATTTCCATGGCAGTGGCTAAAAGCAGATCGGAAAGCGCCGGATGTAAACTGTCCCGAGCGATCAGCTCCACCGTCGGACTGACCAGGACAACATCCTGCGATGGTATATTTTTACCAAAATCCATGGCGCCGCGGGGCATGGTGAGTTTGTTTAAATAGCTGATGCGGCGGACATAGCCGTCAGCCTGCGTGAAATTAACCAGCCCAATGCCCGGCTTTCGCAGAAGTTCTCTCATTGTCTGCGAAGAAGCGGAATCCGCCATCAGGAAAATTGCATCCACCTTCCCCTCCAGCAGGGCTCTGGCCGCCTCTTCACCTTCCGTATCCAGCAGCGTCGCTTCTCCGCCCGGCACGATGCCATTTACCCCAAGCAGCGCCAAGGCCAGCGCGCGTGTTCCGCTGCCTTCCGGGCCGATAGCGATGCGCTTGCCGGCGAGCTGGGAGAGAATTTCCACGGGTTGCGGCAGGCGATGAAAAATCAGGAGCGGTTGATAGGAAACGCTGCCCAGAGAAACCAGACGTTGAATATTTTGCCCTTTCGCCAGTCCGGCTTGAACAAAACCGATATCCACTTTAAAAGAGGGATCGGCCAGCCGCCGAAGATTATCCGCCGAACCGGTGGAGGTCAGAATCTTCAGCGTCACGCCGTCGCGGGCCAGTACTTCAACGTATTTTTTGGCGACTTTATGGTACACGCTTTCCGCATCGCCGCTAGTTATGGTAATTATTTTCGGCGGTGCGGAATGAAAAAACCAGAAGCAGGCAAATATAATTACTAGACCCGTAACTATCATGGCCACAATGGACGCCGTACGATTCATCCCGAAATAATCCATGAACATTGCCAGAATTCTATCAAAACCGGTTTTTTGATTTTTTAAGACCATCAATAGCCCTCACTTTTTTTATGTAAAAATCAAATTGCCGCTGTGCGCTTGCTCTGCCTGATACGCACACTACTTCTTTTCTTTCTATTCTCCAGAATCAAAAATATTGCTTTATTTTACTGGCACTTCGCTCCGTGTGGCATAATTTAAATTCCTTTTTTTACCTTAACCAGACAATTATACCATCAGCCCTTCATCGGCAAAGCTGAAGTGGTTGTCATCGCCGATGATGATGTGATCGAGCAGCCTGATGCCCAGGAGCTTGCCCGCAGCGGACAGCTCCTGCGTGAATTTTTTGTCTTCCGGACTGGGTGTGATGTTGGCGCTGGGGTGGTTGTGCACACAGATGATAGCCGCCGCGAATTTCTGCAGCGCGCTGTGGATTATTTCCCGCACAATGGGCTGGGCATGATTGACGGTGCCTATAGCGGCATCGCCTATTTCGATTACCCGATTATTGCTGTCCAGATAAGCTACTTTAAAGATTTCCGTTTTGAGGTCGCGCATCTGCGGCATAAGGATCTGGACAATATCCTGAGCGGAGGCAATCTTTTGCTTTGGATCCTTTCCTTCAACTTCCCTGTAGCGGCGCCCGATTTCCAGTGCCGCCTGAATTTGAGCAAATTTAGCCGGACCCAGCCCTTTAAATTCACGCCAATCGCGCTTATCGGTCTGAATCATGCCGCGGAAGCTGCCGAATTTTTCCAAAAGCCTCCGCGCCAGATCAATTGCACTTTCGCCTTCGACGCCGGTGCGCAAAAGAATCGCCAGCAGTTCGGATTTGCTCAGTGACCCTGCCCCTTTTTTCAGCAGCTTTTCCCGCGGCCTATCCTCCTCCGGCCATGCTTTGATTCCTTTGGAGTTTGCTTTCGGTGTCCTGTCCGTCGGCTGCA
>ENA-ORXD01002032-ORXD01002032.1-sediment-metagenome-genome-assembly--contig:-NODE-2032-length-14587-cov-16.414886_pt1 | contig 14587 bp, 9 predicted proteins | sample MGYA00237862_ERZ511471 | MGnify/ENA metagenome assembly ERZ511471 | reverse complement strand
GTATCTGTGGTTGTCAATTATTTTTTGGTGCGCGAAGGGGTGTTTTATTCGGGGGGCAGTCTTTGGCGAACGGTGCCCAAGTACCTGGCTTTGGTGGCGCTTTCGGGTTGGACAGCGGCTCGCCTGATGGAATACGGGATGCGCCAATTTGGACTTGACTTGGTGTTGGCGAAAATGCTGGCAGAATTAGCACTTTACCTGTTTAATTTCTTTATGATGCGCTGGTTTGTATTCCGAAATTGGCGCCGGTAACCCCCAATTTGCGCGGGCAGCGTTGAGGATTAACCTGTTGAAAAAATTTCTTATTGCCTTAATCTTCTTACTAGCAATCCTGTTTCTGTTTTCGCGCTTCACGGAAGTGACCGAAATGGTGGATATCTTGCAGCGCGCCCAACCAGAGTACCTGGCATTGGCTCTGGCAGCGGAAGGATTGTGGCTATTGAATGTAGGGCTGGCATACCGGGCAAATTACCGCCTGCTGGATATTCACGAGCCTTTAGGCCGGATGATTTGCATCAGCACAGCCGCCAACAGTTTTGTGGGGATTATCGCCCCTTCTGGCGGCATGTCGGCGCTGGCGGTTTTCCTCTCGGAAGCCAAACGCAAAGGCCACTCCAGCGCGCGGATCACCGTGGCGTGTTTGTTATACCTGTTGTTTGATTACATCGGTTTATTGGGAGCGGTTATTCTTGGTTTGTTGGTGCTGGTACGGCGCAACAAACTGGATTGGGCTGAGATTACCGCCGCTTCGATTCTGGCTCTGGTTGCGCTGGTGATCTTAATGGTGTTGTATGTGGGTTTCAAATGGCCGGAACGGTTGGGCAACGCTTTGGCCTGGCTGGCAAAGAAGGCAAACTGGCTGGCGCGTAAATTCAAGCGGAAAGACCGCCTGGAAGTAGAAGAGGCTTATTCCTTCGCGGAGGATATCAGCGCGGGGGTGGCTGTGCTGCGCGCCAATCCACGCCGGTTGCTGATTCCGGTGGTGTTGGGAATAACCAATAAAGGTCTGTTGATCACCGTATTGCTGATGCTATTCTTTGCCTTTGGGGTGCCAGTTAGCGGCGGTACCGTCATTGGCGGTTTCGCGCTAGGCTATTTATTTACGATCGTGTCCATTACCCCATCCGGGATCGGAATGATGGAGGGGGCGATGACGCTTTTTCTCCGATCATTAGGCGTGAATCTGGAAGAAGCGGCTATTCTTACCCTGGGCTTTCGGGCGATTACTTTCTGGCTGCCATTCTTCATGGGTATGGCGACCTTTCGTTTTTTGTCCCGGCAGAATATTACCGCTCAAGAAAATCCGCCCGCCGAGAAATGAACGTGATTTGGGAGTACAATCAACACAATCTATGCAGACCCGGTAAGGGTGGTTGGGGTTTAAATATATAGATCGTTAGATTGGAAGGATAGTAACAAAGAGGAAAATCGTGAAACTGTCTACCCTGTTTAACAGCAAATTTGGAACCGGAACGGCATTGTGGTTGGGACGCACACTCCCAGTTTGGTTGGGGTATCCATTTTCACGCGTGGTTGCAGATTGGCTTTCCAGCCAGCGAGATTTCAGCCAGGTACGCGCATTAAGATCAAACCTGTGGGTGGCGAGCGGCGAGAGCGCCAGCAGCCAGCAATTGGATGCGTGGGTCAAACAAAATTTCCGTAATTCGGCTCGCGCCATCTTTGATTTTTATCACAACATTCGGTCCCCGCAGCGCGTGATTGATCTGGTGGAAATTGCCCCCAGTTTTCAAGAAATCATTGAAATCGGTAAGACGGGCAAACAAGGCCAGATACTGGTGCTGCCGCATGTCAGTAATTTTGATCTGGTCGGTCGGGCGGCTGCTTTGCGCGGACTGCAAATGCAGGTGATTTCCGCACCCAACCCACCCGGGGGGTACGCATGGCAAAATGTGATTCGCGAGGAAGTGGGAATAGAAATTACTCCCGCGTCTCCAGAAGCGATGCGGCGGGCGATGTCTAACCTGAGACGGGGAAGTACAGTGCTCACGGGTGTAGACCGTCCTTTTGCCGCTTCGTCCTATCATCCCGTTTTCTTTGGCCGTCCGGCGGCGCTGCCGGTGGTGCATGTTCAACTGGCGTTGCGGATGAAGCTGCCGATCAAGGTGATTTGTGGCGCCTTACAAGAAAACCACCGGTATTTGGTTTGGGCGTCACAACCTGTTATGATGAAAGAAATGCAAGATCACGATGCCGAGATTCTCCGCAATAGCGAAGCGGTTCTTGAAGTCGCAGAAGCGTTAATTCGTCAATACCCCGAGCAATGGAATATGACGCATCCGATATGGCCGGAAATGTTGGAAGAAACACCCTGATCAGGTTTTATTCGTCCAACATTCGGGTGGGATGTAAAACTGTAGCGTTGAGGTGATTGTATGGAACAACAAAAACACACACGAGTGAATAACATCTTATTAGGACCTTTAGAGCGCCCGGCGTTGAAATGGCTGGCCGAACACATGCCCGCCTGGATTACCCCAGACCACCTGACAGCGGTTGGGCTGGCTGCGTCTATTCTCATCTTCGCGGCGTATTGGCTTACCAGCCTCAACCCGGCTTTTTTATGGCTGGCTAGTTTTGGTTTCCTGCTTAACTGGTTTGGCGACAGTCTGGATGGAACATTGGCGCGCCATCGCCAAATCGAACGGCCCCTCTACGGGTTTTTTGTCGATCACGCCATTGATTCTCTCAGCATGGTGCTGATTTTTTGCGGCTTGGGACTTTCTCCCTATGTGCGCTTTGAATTTGCACTGCTGGCTTTGGTAGGGTATTTGCTTCTGTCCGTGTATACCTACCTGGTCACCTATGTAAACGGCGTTTTTCGCATCTCGTTTGCCGGTTTAGGCCCAACGGAAATCCGTACCATCGCAATATTAATCAACACGATTGTTTTCTTTAGCGGCAATGACATGGTGGCGGTGAATTTACCCATTCCCGGCCCATTCACAGTGTTCGATCTGGCGTTGCTGGTCCTGGCGGCGGTAATGTTCATTGCGTTTATTGTGGTCTCCGTGGTCACCGCGCTGGATTTAGAGAAAAAAGATACCGAGAAATTACTTCGGCGGCAACAAAAGGAAGCCCAAAAAGAGCAAAAGAAACGAGATCGAGGTTTGAAAGCGCGCCCATCCGGTGAATTAAGAAAGTAACACCTTCTGATCATTGAATTTGTTCGTTTTTTAAATGGAGATTATGGATTCACCCATTGAGTTATTCTCGAAAATGGCAGAACAATATGTTTTGGCAATGAACACGGGTATGTTAATTTCCTGCAGGTATAAAATATACCTATGTTTAAAAAATTAATGATTCAATAGTTGAGGTTTCATATGTCTCTCAATCATAGAACGATATCAAAAAAAATCATAATTTCCATTCTTATGCCTTTTCTGTTATTCCTGGGTGGGTGTTCTACGAACACCAATAATTTAGAAACCTCACCACTAATTTATCTATTACCGGGTGAGACAGCCACCAGAACGAAAGAAATTTGTTTTTATATTGGCAGTGACGCCCGACCTAAAGATCAGACCGTTGTAAACATGCCAATAGAAGTGTTCTCAGAAATATTTTCTGAGCCGGTTTGGTCTATGCCGCAGGGTGTTGAAATAAAAACTTCAGAAATCACTTATTCGCCATGTGTGTTAGCCTGGAATGATGGCGAATTTGAGTATTCAGTTCCAGGTGCGAAATTTACAGTTTCATATGAAGTTGCTGCGAGTTCCTCAGCTGCTGCGACAGAGGGTAATATCAGCATATCTTTTAATAAGCTTAATGCCCTGCGAGGTGGAAATATTTTCTATGTTGATACATTGACAACGCCAAAAGTAAACTCGGATGGCGACCAGTGGCAGCTCAACCAAGTCGTCATCTTTACAAATGCTGCTCAAAAGGAGGCTGCCATTAAAAAAGACAATACGATGGGAATTGTTGTGGTGGCAGGTTTAATCGCAGTCATTATTTTTGCGATTTGGGCAGTAAGAAAATTGTTTCAGAGTAAATAGTTTTACTTTTGGGAGAGAAAAAAGATGTTATCGCAATTCGAGAAGCCTTAGCTTTAGCATTTTTTAGGCTTCCGAGTGTGCTTAGAAAGTCGCTGACATCGAATCAGGGTAAATGAATGAGTGATCACCAACACGGTATCATAGACACGGGTATCAAGGTGTTCTTTGCTCATCCCTCCTCTCCTTGGGAAAGAGGAACCAATGAAAATAAGAAAGGCCTTGTTTGACAGTATTTTCCCAAAGGAACTGATTTCTCGAATATTTCCATTCGTGAAATTGAAAGAGTTCTAAATTTGCTGAATAATAGACCTAGAACTGTCCCAAAATATCGTAAACCTGATGAAGTAAATAATGATCTTGTTGCACAAAAAATTTAAAACCACAGACAAAATAGTTGACAAGTCACCATTTTTGATTAAGATGTACAATGATGTATAGTAAAATTGCAAAACAGGCAGTAAGCGCAAGATTGCCATACTTTTATCCACAGGATCGATTTTTTAATCATTGGAAAGTTGTGTGAGGGAATAATGAGTGAACAGTATGATGTAGTGGTGATGGGTGCAGGCCCTGGCGGTTATGTCAGCGCGATTCGTGCGGCTCAACTTGGGTTGAAAACCGCGATCGTTGAAAAGAAATGGTTGGGCGGGGTTTGTTTAAATGTGGGCTGTATCCCCTCAAAAGCCCTGTTGAAGAATGCCGATCTGGCAGAGACGCTTCGCGAGCGCACCAAAGAGTTCGGGATTTCCTTTGAAAACCTGCAATTGGACTATAGCGTGGCAGTCAAACGCAGCCGGCAGGTCTCAGACCGGCTGACCAAGGGGGTGGGTTTCTTAATGCGGAAGAACAAAATCGATGTGTTGATGGGTGAAGGCAAAATTACCGCCCGTGACACCATCGTAGTGACTGATGAAAAAGGCGCCGCCCAGGAAGTCAAGACTAAAAACATGATCGTGGCGACTGGCGCGCAATCCACCGTCCCTCCCGTGTGGAAGATCGACGGCGAAAAAGTATTGACCTATACTGAAGCGATCCTCCAGACCAAACGTCCGGCCTCGGCGGTGATTATCGGCGCGGGCGCGATCGGGGTAGAGTTTGCCACCATCTGGAATTCCTACGGGACGGAAGTGACCATCGTGGAAATGCTGCCGCAAATTCTGCCGTTGGAAGACGCAGAAGCCAGCGCCGAACTGGCCAAAGCCTATAAGAAGCGCGGCATCAAGATGTTGACCAGCACCAAAGTTGAGTCAATTGAAACCACAGACGCGGGTGTTAAAGTTAAAGTTTCCGGCGCGGATGGCGAGCAAGTATTGGAAGCCGAGCAGGCGATGGTGGCGATTGGATTCCGCCCCAATTCCAAGGGCTTTGGGTTGGAAGAACTGGGCGTAAAGTTTGACCAGCGCGGGTTTGTGGAAGTGGACGACCAGATGCGCACCAACGTGCCAGGCATCTACGCGATTGGGGACGTTACCGGAAAGTTGCTGCTGGCGCATGTGGCTTCGGCGATGGGGATGATTGCGGCTGAGACGATTGCTGGCGAGCACACTGTAAAACTTGATTACCGAATGATGCCGCGTGCGGTTTATTCGCACCCGCAAGTAGCCTCGTTTGGATACACCGAACAGCAAGCCAAGGATGCCGGTTACGAGATCAAAGTGGGGCGCTTCAACTTCATTGCCAATGGTAAGGCCTTGGGCTTGGGTGAAGGCAGCGGCTGGGCCAAGATTATCTCAGATGCCAAATATGGAGAGATTTTAGGCGCGGTACTGGTGGGGCCGGATGTGTCTGAAATGCTGCCCGAATTGGTGCTAGCGCAGCGCATGGAACTGACCGCGGAAGAGATCGCCCGCACAGTGCATGCCCACCCAACCTTGAGCGAAGTAGTGATGGAAGCCGCTCATGGCGTGGAAGGCCTGCCAATTCACATGTAAGTTTTACCGCTTAAGACAATCTACACCGGGTTTCGATGTGAAGCCCGGTGTTTTTATTGTAATCAAAACGCGCTTTATTTCTTCAAATGGAAAGGTACGTCGATAATCACCCGTTGAAAACCTAAATTGCGGCGGCGGTAGAGCAGGATGTTTTTCAAGATGAAAGCCGTCTGGTTATGCAGCAAATTTTGCCACCAACGGGCGGCGACAAACTCAGGCAGGACAACCGCTGCCAAAGTTCCGTTGCCTTGTTTGAGATCCAGGTCATCGAGGCATTGCAAAAAAGGCGTAATGATGGATCGATATGGGGATGGAACTACGAGAAGTCTTACATCTGGCCACCACTCATTCCAGGTTCGAGAGATTCGTTCTCCTTTTCCGGGTTCTATTTCAATATACACCGCGGTGATGTCCTTTGATATGGAACGAGCCAGATTTACCGCGTCCACAACGCCGCGGTGCACCCCAGAGACAGGGATCACCACCCGCAGGGGAGGGCTGGGCCGCAAGGAGGGGGGGAGACCCTGCATGGAGAGTTGTTGAGAAACTTCCTGGTAGTGCTGCTTGACTTTAATGAAAGAAAAAACCAGGAAGGCGATCAGCAGAAGAGAAATCCAGGCGCCACTAAAGAACTTGCTGTACCCGACCACCAATAAGGTGATGATAGTCGCCAAACCACCGATTCCATTGATCAGCGCTTTAAGCTGCCAACCTTTATCCCGGTTGCGCGTCCAGTGAATAACCATACCAATTTGTGAGAAACTGAAAGCCAGAAACACCCCCACCGCGAAAAGGGGAATTAAAGTATGACTGTCACCTTTGAAGGCAATAATCAACGTCGCCGCGCCGGCAGCCAGCAATAAATTGCCATTTTGATATACCAACCGGTCACCCAGGTTGGCAAGCTGGCGCGGGGCATATTCGTTTTGCGCCAGAATCGCGGTCAACCGGGGAAAACCGGCAAAACTGGTGTTGGCTGCCACTGCCAAAATCATCATCGTGCTGAGCTGAATCAGGTAATAAAAGAATCCGTTGCCTACCACCCGACGGGCCAGCGCGGAAAGGATAGTCTCTTGAGGAGCCGGAGTCACCGCCAGGTATTGAGTCAGCCCCAGGCTGCCCAGGAATAGAATGGCCATAAAGATCGCCATGATGATTAAAGTTTTACCGGCGTTTTTTGCCTCTGGGGGTTTGAAGGCAGGCACACCATTGCTGATGGCCTCGATTCCGGTCAATGCGGTGCAGCCCGAAGAAAAGGTGTGCAAGATCAAGAATAAAGTAATTGGCTCTGCCGCCATTGGCGCGCTGACAGCCAGATTACCGGGACCTTCTATGACAGCCCGAGAAATGCCAGCCACAATCATCGCGAAATAAGCCAGAAGGAAAAAGTAAACCGGAAAACTGATTACCAGTCCGGTTTCTCGCAAGCCGCGCATGTTTAAAATGGTGATGATCGCCAGTAAAAACAGGGCGATGAGTGTGCGGTGGGGCCAAAGTGCGGGGATGGCTGAGGCGATCGCCTCTACACCAGCGGTAAGGCTGACGGAGGCGGTTAATAGATAATCAATCGCCAGCGCGGCGGCGGTGATCAGCCCCGGGTATTCCCCCAGATTCTCTTTCGCAACAACGAAAGAACCTCCTCCTGATGGGTAACCTTGAATGGTTTGGAAATACGATAAAGCGACCAGGGCCAACAATCCGGCGATAACAATCCCAATGGGAAAGGTTAATTGCAGCCCAGCGCTGCCGGCTACCACCAAACCCAGGAAGATTTCCTGGTTGGCGTAGGCGATTGAGGAGAGCGCGTCTGGAGAGAAAGCACCCAGAGCACGAAACTTTCCTAACCGGGTGTGCAGCATTTCCTGGCTGGGTAAGGGCGGTCCGAAAAGCCAATATTTAAATTTGTTAAGCATAAGCTTGTTGATTGGGAATAAATGAATAGGTAGTTTTATTTTACTCAATTCCTGCAAATCCGGATGGATGGAAATGATGATTGCTCTTACAAAAATTATATAAAGCGCTTGGGGAGCGTTATGCTATAATCACCTATCGGAAAGGTGAATCTGCTATGTTCAAGAATTTGATGAAATTTCTGGGGGGAGACCCCAATAAAAAAGAACTCGACCGGCTCGCTGAAGAAGCCGAAAAAATCGCGGTACTGGAGCCTCAATACGAGGCATTAAGCAACGCCGATTTGCGCGTCAAAACTGAAGAATTCAAGCAACGCTTGGCGGAAGGTGAAACACTGGATGACCTGCTGGTGGAGGCTTTTGCTTTGGTGCGTGAAGCCAGCAAGCGCACGATCGGTTTGCGGCATTATGATATTCAGATGATTGGCGGCATGACCTTGCACCAGGGCAAGATTGCTGAAATGCGTACGGGTGAAGGCAAGACTCTGGTAGGGACTCTGCCGGTTTACCTCAACGCGCTGACTGGCAAGGGCGTGCATGTGGTCACCGTCAACGATTACCTGGCACGGCGTGACGCGCGCTGGATGGCGCCAATCTATAACCTTTTAGGCTTGAGTGTGGGCGTGCTGCAAATGTCCCGCCAGGCGGGGGAATCCATTGCTTTTCTGGTTGATTTGCAAAAAGAATCGTCCCAGGAAGACCAGCACCAACTGCGCATGGTCCCTCGGCATGAAGCTTACATGGCTGATATCGTCTACGGTACCAACAGCGAATTTGGTTTTGACTATCTGCGTGACAACCTGACCATGCGCCTGGAAGACCGGGTCCAGCGTGGCCATTTTTACGCGATTATCGATGAGGTGGATAACATTTTGATCGATGAAGCGCGCACGCCATTGATTATCTCTGGACCGGCGCAGGACGAGAGCGAATGGTACGTGCGGACTGCTCAAGTGGTGCGGCAACTCAACCCCGAAGATTATGAAGTGGAAGAAAAAGATCGCACAGTGACCCTGACGGAAGTCGGCGAAGCGCACGTGGAACAGCTCATGGAGATGGCGCTGCGCGACCCCGAACGGCCGGAAGACATCACCCCCGAGCAGGCGCGTGTGCTGGGTTACCTGGAACAGGGGCTGCGGGCGCAGTTCCTTTACCGGCGCAACAAGGATTATCTGGTGCAAGGCGGAAAAGTGATCATCATCGACGAGTTCACCGGCCGGCTGATGCCCGGACGGCGCTGGTCGGAGGGGCTGCACCAGGCGGTGGAAGCCAAAGAAGGCGTGAAGGTGGAGCCGGAAAATGTGACCTATGCCACCATCACCATTCAGAATTACTTCCGCATGTATGAGAAGCTGGCAGGTATGACCGGTACGGCCGAGACCGAGGCGGAAGAACTTTATAAGATTTACAAAATTGACGTGCTGCCGATTCCTTCCAACCTGGAATTTGTCGCCAACCAGCCCACTACAGACCTGGTGGCATTGGACGCCAAAGATGAGGAAGGCTACAAGTACGTCTACTACACTGATAAGAATGACACTCAGAAACACCCGTTGTTCTGGAAACGAAAAGACTATCCCGACCAGGTATATCGCAGTGAAGAAGCCAAACTGCGCGCGATTACATTGGAAGTCTTTGAATATTACGTCAAAGGGCGTCCACAACTGGTGGGAACCACTTCCGTAGAGCACTCCGAGCGCCTGTCTGAGCGTTTTACGGCTGAACCGGTGCGGCGGATGATCCAGGTGCTGCTGATTCGCCTGGCTTATCTGAAGAAAAACAACCTGGAGTTTATTGAGCGGCAAGCCCCCGAACTGGAACCGTTAAACAAACCCGTTCCAGAGATCAATACCGCCGAGCTGCGCCAGCTTGCGCGTAGCCTGGGCGTTTCATTCAATCCCGAAGACGCGGAAAACCTGGTAGTGCTGAAATCCTATTTTGGGTTTGAGGATGGAGATATATCACGCCTGGTTCAGACCTTACAGGGCGGCATCGTGCATGAGGTGTTGAACGCGCGCAAACATGATACTGAGTCCATGATTATTGCCAAAGCTGGCGCGTTTGGCGCGGTGACCATCGCCACCAACATGGCCGGCCGGGGTGTGGATATTAAACTGGGCGGCGAACTGCATGAAGACACCCTGCGGGATGTCAATCGCGTATTGGCGCGGGTGGTGGATGATCCCTTCAACCTGACCAATGAAGATCGCCTGCAGGCGCTGAAGAACATGGACGCGACTGAGTTTGGGATCTATGAGGAAGCGGTTAACCACTTCCTGGAATATATGAAGAACATGCGCCGCGTGCGTGAGCTGGGCGGCTTGCATGTGATTGGCTCAGAGCGGCATGAGGCCCGCCGGATCGACAACCAGCTGCGCGGCCGCGCCGCCCGCCAGGGTGACCCCGGCTCTTCCCGCTTTTACCTGTCCCTGGAGGATGATCTGATGCGCCTGTTTGGCGGTCAGCAGGTGGAAATGCTATGGAAACGCATTTTGTTTGACGAGAGCCAGCCAATGGAAATGGGCCTGCTGGGGCGGCTGGTGGAACAGTCGCAAGAGCGGGTGGAAGGCGCGAACTTTGATATCCGTAAACGTTTGTTGGAATACGATGATGTGTTGAATACCCAACGCGCGCGGATTTATGCCCAGCGCGACCGGGTCTTCACCAAAGAAGATCTGAGTGAAGATGTGATGGAGATGTTGCGCCTGGAACTGCAAAAGCGCGTTCCGCTGGCGTTAGCTGATGAAGAAGGCCCGTGGAAATTGCTGGCCTACCTGGATGAAATCCAACCCACGATCAGCTATCAGGACATCTTCTTCCCATCCTACACCTTGCAGCTGTTATTCGATGAATTTCGCGCCTCGCTACGCGGGGCAAACGATGTGCAGTCGGTGAAAAATGCCGTCCTGGATATCGCCAAACGCGCGTTGGAAGCCGAACACCAGCATGTAGTGCGCAGCACGCGCAGCCTGATTGATCGCGTGGAAGAAAGCATTCAGACCCAGTTGGACGAACGCCAGGATCTGCTGGATACCTTCCTGGAGGGTCTGGATGAAGAAGCCCAGGAACCCCGCCGTCCTCAGGATGTGCAGCAGGAGCTGACCAGCCTGATCAAGGTGCCGGTCCGCCTGTCCAATCAGGAGGCGCGTGCCTTACTGGATGGAGACGAGAACACGGCGCAATTGGTGCGCGAGCAAATTGGGCGCTTTGTGATTGGCCTGAACGCCAACCGGCTGGTTGGGGCGGTGGAGCGCCGTCTGGAAGAAAGCCTGGAACTGCGGGCTGCCGATCTGCAAAACAATGAATGGCGTGAGATCACCAACCTGGTGCTGGATCGCGTGGATGAGGTATTCAACCGCCGCCTCGAGCGCTTATTGGGTGATGATGGCCAGATCGCCCGGGATATTGAACCGGCCTTGAAGGCTTATGAAGGCGAGTCTCTGGAAGACCAGCAAATTATCCAACTGTTGAACTTGATGTCTGAAGGCACGCGCCTGACCTTTGACGCGCGTACGCATCGCAAGGCCCAACAGCGTTATACCCGCGTGCGCACTGTCTTCCTGGCGGCGGGTATGTTGGAAAACATTGAACCCCAGGAAGAGACTGAAAAAGTTCTCAAACACATGGAAGAAGCGGTGGAGGTGCTGGAAGAGGCGCGCGGCTTAATCGTGTGGAATAATCTGGCAATGAAAAGCGTCAGCTTAAGCCAGCTGGATGAGCGCAGCCGGATGGTGTTGAGTGAGGCGATTGGCGCGGAACGCTTTGAAGAATTGGCTGTCCTCCCATTAATTGAAATTGGTGAAGATGATCGCGAGGTGATTGAAGAGACGCTCGGCCGCCGGGTGCAGAATGAATCTTACCGCGAGCTGCTGCTCAGGGTCATTTCGGAACAATGGGTGGAATATTTGACGCGGGTGGAAGCATTGCGCGTTTCTGTTGGTCTGGAAGCCTACGCTCAACGCGACCCGCTGGTGCAATACAAGAGCAAAGCCACGGAAATGTTCCAGTCGCTGCTGGAGGATGTGCGCCACGGCGTGATCAGCCGGGTATTTACTTTCAGTCCGCGGCAGGCGATCAGCGTTTCGCTGACCCGCGAACAACTGGAAGCGGCTCAAGCGGCGCAAGCTGCCAGCGAGCAGGCTGCTGCCAACGATAGTCAGAAACAGATTGGTGATGGCAATCAACCTTCCGGCAAGAAAAAACGCAGACGACATTAAAAATTCTCATCCATTTTTAAGAATTGGTTGGCACATCCGTGAAATATCGGATATAATTATGCATTGTCAGGGGTTGAACCAGGGGCAGGGTTGCAATAATCCTGATTCCCCTTTATAATGAACCCTAATCTTATTTCCGGAGTATAGTTAACTTATGGAACAGAATGGCGCCCAAGGGGCATTGCCCGAAAACGAAAACGTCGATACCAACAACATGGCTTCCTTGCTTGAACAAGAAGGCCTGGATATTGATTTCCCCAAATCAGGGGATATCCGAGATGGTGTGATTGCCAGTATCAGCCAAGGCCAAATTTTGGTCAGCGTTGGTACAAAATCCGAGGGTGTCATCAGCGGTCGGGAATTCGATCAAATTCCTGAAGAAGACCTGAAAGAAATGAAGGTCGGTCAGGAAATCAAAGTGTACGTCATCACCCCAGAAGATTCGCAGGGCACCCTGGTTCTGTCCTTTAACCGCGCGCAAGAAGCGGTGAGCTGGGACAAGGCCGAAGCTCTGATGGAAAGCAAAGAGTCCTTCAACAGCAAGATCATCGGTTACAACAAAGGCGGTTTGATCGTCCCGATGGGCGGCCTGCGTGGTTTTGTGCCCGCTTCCCAGGTGAGCCTGTCTCGCCGCGCGGAAGTCAGCGGTGACACCCCCGAAGATCGCTTTGGCGCGATGGTTGGACAAAAAATCGACGTGTGTGTGATCGAAGTGGATCGCGAACGCCGACGTCTGATCCTCTCCGAGCGCGCAGCCAGCACCGAGACTCGCGAAAGCTTGAAAGAGCGCGTGATCGATGAACTGCAAGAAGGTGAAGTAAAGGTTGGCCGTGTGACCAGTCTGGCCGATTTTGGCGCGTTCGTCAATATCAGCGGCGCGGATGGTCTGGTACACCTCTCCGAGATTTCCTGGGATCGCATCAACCATCCCAGCGAGGTATTGGAAGTTGGCCAGGAAGTCAAAGTCAAGGTCATCAGCATCGACCGCGACAAGAAACGCATCGGTCTGTCCATTCGCCAATTGAAGGACGATCCGTGGGCTGCCAAGGCCGAAGAATTCCAGGTTGGCCAGTTGGTGGAAGGCACCATCACCCGCCTGACGAAATTTGGCGCCTTTGCCCGCCTGCAGGACGACGTGGAAGGTTTGATCCACATTTCTGAAATCAGCGAAAAACGCATTGAGCACCCAAAAGAGGTTCTCAAAGAAGGTGATGTGGTTACCCTGCGCATCATCCGCCTCGACCCCGAAAACCATCGCATTGGCTTGAGCCTGCGCCGCGTAGACTCGATGGCCTTTGCTGAGATGGACTGGCAGACCCTGCTCGAAGAAGAGGGTTTGAACGGTTCGGAAGCAGAAGAAGGCGAAGAAGAGTAGTCATCCGCTGACACCTGTGTGGCGGTAGATATTAAATACAATAAAGAGGAGCGCTCCCCTGGGTGCGCTCTTTTTTTCTAATGAGTTTGATTATGAATCAAGTGATTATTGACGCTCATCAAGACCTGGCTTACAGCGCGCTGACCTTTTCACGCGATTATCGCCGCGCGGCAGAGGAGATTCGCCGCCAAGAGGCTAACTCCCTCACGCCACAATTGAATGGCGAGGCGTTATTGGGCTGGCCGGATTATCAACGCGGGCGAGTGGCGCTGGTGATCGGTTCGCTGTTTGTGATTCCGCGGCGCTATGCCGTAGGCGATTTTGAGAATCAGGTGTTTGCAAACCCAAGTCAGGCGCGCGCCATCATGCGGGCGCAGGTGGATTTCTACGAACGTTTGTGCGCCGAAAACCCCGATTTGTTTCGCCTGGTAAAAACCAGGGATGATTTAAAAATTTCTCTGGATGCCTGGCAGAATGGCCGCCAACCCACTGAAGAGCCGGAAACTCACCCGGTGGGTGTGATGATGGCCATGGAAGGCGCGGAAGGGCTGGGGGAACCGGAAGAAATGGAAGATTGGTGGCTGGCCGGTGTGCGCATGGCAGGGCCGGTATGGGCGGGCACTCGGTTTTGCGGGGGAACTTTTGAAGGAGATGGCTTTACCACTGAAGGATGGCGCCTGTTGGAAGTAATGGGTGGGCTGGGGATGGCGTTGGATCTGGCGCATATGCGCACGCGACCCATGCTGCAAGCCCTGGAACGCTTTGAAGGCCCGTTGGCGGTAAGCCATGCCAATGTGCGCGAAATTCTTAAGGATGATCCCAAAGAAAGGCACCTGACCACAGAAGCAATCGAGGCGGTGGTGGAACGCGACGGCGTTATTGGCGTACTGGGCTATAACGCGTTTCTCAAACCGGGCTGGATGCGCGGCGACCCAAAATTCAAAGTAGGGTTGGAATGGATGGTCGCGCATATCGACGCGATCTGCCAGATCGCGGGTGACGCGCGCCATGTGGGATTAGGCAGCGATTTTGACGGCGGGTTTGGCCGCCAGGAGGCCCCGGATGGGCTTGAATCCGTGGCAGATTTGCATAAATTAGCTGCATTACTGCGCGAACGCGGGTACAATGAAGATGA
>ENA-ORXD01002030-ORXD01002030.1-sediment-metagenome-genome-assembly--contig:-NODE-2030-length-14590-cov-3.429890_pt1 | contig 14590 bp, 13 predicted proteins | sample MGYA00237862_ERZ511471 | MGnify/ENA metagenome assembly ERZ511471 | reverse complement strand
TTGCTGAATGTACGTGGCAAGGGATGCCATCGTTATGGTGCAGGAATGCCATTCGGAAATTCCCCACATTTCCCACTCCGATCGTACCCATGATCCATGACCGAGACCCGTGACAGAGAATCCGTTTTCAGAAAAAACTCTGGCGACGTGTCTCCCCAGAAATCCATGCGCCCCGGTTACGATTGCCTGTTTTTCGGTCATATCTTGTCCGTTGGAATCTTTATGCTGAAAATTCAAATTTGCATTTCTTTTTTAAAATATTAAAGGCAATTATCGGTGTCATACCTATGATAGATCCTTTTCTGAAATCTCACGAATGAGCCGGGTGGGATTCCCGGAAACTATCGAATAAGGAGAAACGTCCTTGGTAACGACACTGCCAGCACCGATTATGGAACCCTTCCCTATTGTTACACCCCGTAATATGATTGCACCTGCACCAATTAATACATCATCTGATATTTTTACTTCTTTTTCATCCAGGTCCGTTATTTGACTTGGTTGCCCCGAGGTTACAATGCTGACAAATTGTTTATGTCTCGATTCCGGATTAATCGGGTGCACCAGATTGTCGAAAATATTCACGTCATGGGAAATGAGCACCCGATCCCCGATCTGGATTTTTTTGGCGGACCAGAGTCTTGAATTCTCTCCGACAAAACAATACGAACCGATGGAAATATTCCCGCCATGACCGAAAACGAGCAATTCCCCCTTTATATGTGAGTTTGAGCCGATGGTGATCGCAGAAGGATTTTTCAAGGTATTAACAATCCGTGAATGTCGATAAAAAAACGTGGTATCCTCAAATAAACACTTTCTATTAAAGCGTAATTTCAGGATTATATTCGAAATTTTAAGGAAAAACTTCATTTTCTCATCTCCAGACAAACTATTCCGCGAGAAAATGCTGCAAAATCAGGATCATATTCCTTTTGTTGACGGATATCAAAACAGGTCGCATTTTTCGATAATTCTCTAGACGACCTTTCCCAGCCTTCCGACTGATAGCGAAAATGGTTTTCGATTACCGATGAAGGTCCAAATACGGTGATGATCTGGTCAATCATCTGGCTGTCAAAGACCTGAAACCATCTGTGAATGTGTTTTTGTCCAAAGGGAAGAGTTAAGTACAATACCCCTTCAGGTTTTAATATCCGGCGAAATTCTTTTATCGCGTCGAGATATGAATCTGGACTATTTTCTTTAAATGACCTGTCCTCTGTATAGACGAAAGTGTTATCCAGGCCAATATGTTCAGCCGTGGAAATACACGCAACCCAGTCGAAAAAATTATCCTTGAAACTGCAACTCCTCAAATCTTCAAAGATATAAGAAACTCCCTTGTACCAGTAACATTTTTTCTCCGGTGCCAATGTCGAAACATAGATTTTCTTGGATCTGAGTGACGGCTGATCAAGGATGGATTCATAGTTCAGTGTCGACCCTGCGTCCAGAAGGACCCCCTTTTCATTGGACAGCCTTGAAAAAAACCAGGGATACTCGATGATTCGTTCATCGATCCGGAACCCGTAGTGGTCGATCAAAGCATCACCGGAAAAAACAGTGTCATGAAGATACTTTTCAATCATTTTCCATTTGTACGAATCATAACCCAGCGACCAGGGTTTTTTTCCGCTCAGTATGAAAAACAGACTCAGGAATTCATTCAGAATTTTTTTGCTGCTGGTGCTTAGGGATCTCATCATGTACTCCCGTTTTTCGTCTTCTTTATCCTCATAGGGTCTGAGACTCCATTATTTCCTGATGCCGGAGAAGAGATGCCGGCACGCCATGGTCAAGCGCATAGAGCAACAACCTTACTTCCTTCATCTGGCAGATCTCTCCCGGGTCCCGTTTTACCCATCTCTCAAAGTCTGCAGGCTGGGGAGTGAACATCGTATCGATCCGGTTGCAACACTGGCTCAGGTAATAGCATTTCAGTGCATCTTTTTTCTGTCTTTCCGATACTGCCAGTTTACCTGCTATTGCATCTTTCAGATACCCGAAGTATTCTTCCCGTGTTTTTGCATTGTAGACAAAGCCAAGATCGGCGTAATAGCAACGTGAAACATTTATCACAACCTTTCCCATCGCGACGGCTTCCATTGACGTGGTCGTCGAGAACGTGATGACGCAGAGTGAATCTTCGATGAGATTATAGGTATTTACTTCATCGGCAGCTGAGACGAACCTGATTCTGTCATTCTCATCGAATTTTCGGGCAATCAGCTTTTTATAATCGTCATTGCTTTTCCCGAATGCTGTTCTCTCATGGGGGTGTTGTCTAACGGTGATCGTCTCATCGCTGTTTTCAAGGATCCATTGTATTGTTTCTCCAATCCATTCTGGTGTATCATCGAATGCCTGATGCAGGCCGAGTGCCGCCGAATCCCAGGATATGTTGAGAAGTATCAGGATACCGACGTCTTTATCAGGCGCATTGCCTGCTGATCCCCCGTAGACGGTTGACTGGGTCTGGTATTTATCGACGCCAAGTTTCCGGTTCTTCATCTCTTTTTCCGCAATATCGATGATTTTATCGGTGTATCGTTCTTCCACCTGGGAGAAAGCTACGGGGATATCTGATTGATATGCGGCGATACCCCTGGTATTGGCCAGAATTGAACCAAACCCTGCGTCGATCGTGGCGGCCCTGATACCGTTCAGCTCGGCATGTTTCATATACAGTCCGCTTGAACCCCAGATTCCTCCGCCAAGAAGGATAAAATCGAAGGATTTTTCTTGAAAGAGGATATTTATGCTCTCATTTGCAACTTCAAGGTGTTTCCGGATGATTTCGAAATTTGTCTCTCTCTGGTCTTCCGAGATCTCCCCTTTCATCCTGTGAATTGTATTCAATGTCGCTAGTTGATCGAGAAAAGAAGGACTATTGATGGGTACAATGGGTTTCTTCCTCCTGCAATTCTTTAACTCAATAATTTCAACCTGTTGAGGGAGGCAAGCCATCATTCTTCTTATACTTCTCATTTGAACGTTAAATCGAAATTTTCCGGAACCGAATTCAACATCATCGAGAATGATGGTGACTTTTTTGTTTAAGCGGGTGAAAAAAAGTGCAATTGCTGTAAAAAACCACGGTGCTGCCGTCATTAACCATGGCTGGACGACAACCGCGACAGAACCGCTCAACTCACGGGTCCGGTTGTCATTTATTTTCCATGCATCGATAAATGCTTTAAATTCAGATTCTGTATTTTTCCAGGTAAAATACCGTCTTATTATTCGAACCGGGTTCATTGGAATTTTTCCTTAATACAAGCACATTTCACTCTGAAATTGTAAATAATTTTCAGTCGTGGAGCAAGACACGCAGGGAGCTATTGAGAATATCAGATCAATGACCTGATACTTTCATCTGATAATATTTCACCGTCTTTTGAAGAGTAGTGAACAACGTCCGCCTTTTTAAAACCATCCGGGATGCATAAAAATTTCCTCACATTTAAATGATCCGGGTAAATGAGAAACATGTCATCGTTTTCAAACACATAGTCCGATTCAAACTCCCCTATTAGTTCTTCGTGCATTTTCTCCCCGGGCCTCTTTTGAATGATTTTTATCTGGCTGTAGTCGTAGCCGTACCCATATTGAGGCCCCACCGTTTCGATCATGACTCGTGCGAGATCCTTTATCCGGATAACAGGCATCTTGAGGATGAAAATCTCTCCATATGTTGCGATTTTTCCTGCCTGGAGGATTAAATCAACTGCTTTTGGTATGGTCATGATAAAACGGGTCATTTCGGGATCGGTGACTGTTAAGGGAACTCCGTTCATGATCTGCTGGTGGAATACCGGGACGACGGATCCCCGTGAACCGAGGACATTACCGAATCTGACACAGGATAAAACAGTTTTTCGATTTCCCTTATAGTAATTCGCAGACAGGGTCAACCTTTCTGCAAGCAGCTTTGTTGCACCCATGACATTCGAGGGATTAACCGCCTTGTCTGTGCTGATGGTGATGACCTTATCAATCTCTTCATCAAGGGCAACATTGAGAACATTCTGCGTTCCCAGAATGTTGGTTTTAACCGCATCAAAGGGATTGTATTCACAAAGGGGGACATGCTTCAGTGCAGCTGCATGGAACACGATATCGATTCCCTCGAATGCCCGTTTCAATCGCTCTTTGTCCTTGATATCTCCAATCAGTAACCTGATTTTGTCGGATTGCAGTTCATTTCCGAGATCGAAAAGAGCAGTTTCGTTATTGTCAAAAATCCTGACGGTCTTCGTGTCCAGTGTGAGCAATGTTCTTACGAGGGCACTTCCAATGGAACCGGCCCCGCCGGTCACCAGAATCGATTTGTTTTTATAATAATCTCTATTCTCCATATCGTTACCCCAGGAACTCCTTTATCGAATCACAAACATAGTGTATATCTTCCCGTATCATACCAGGATAAAAAGGAAGACTCAGGATCTCCCCCGATATCCGTGTTGTTGTCGGCAAATCACAGCGGTATCCCAGTACATCATGGTAGAATGACGTTTCATGAACAGGCGGGAAATAAATTTTGGTTGATATTCCCCTTGTTTGAAGGAATTTCATGAGATCATCCCGCCGGGGAACACAAACAGAGAACAGCTGGTAGACGTTGTAATAGTTCTCAGGAGGGATCATGATCCTGCAGTCCGGACTCCCCTGGAGAGAGCGGACATAGATATCAGCGTTCTGACGCCGGAGGGATATCAGATCTTCGACCTTTTTTATCTGGGATAAGCCTAACGCCGCTGTAATGCTGGACATGCGGAAATTATAACCCAGACTGATATAATCGAAAATGTCGCCGGAGGCAAAGTAATTTGACGGTTCCAGCCGCCCGTGAGAACGGATTAATCTTGCTTTTTCTGCAATTTCTTTTGAATCGGTAACAATGGCCCCGCCTTCTCCGGTCGTAATGATCTTGTTCTGGCAAAAGCTCATCATTGCCGATTCACCGAAGGTTCCGACTTTCCGGTCCCCGATTCTTGCCCCAAAAGCTTCGGCTGCATCCTCTATAAGAAGAAGATTCTTGTCTTCTGCAATTTCTCGCAGTTCCCTGATTTTACAGGGGCAGCCGCCATAATGAACGGGAATAATAGCACGGGTTTTATCGGTAATTTTCTCCTCACAGTCCTGAGGATCGATGCCGAAAGTCGATGCTTCAATATCAGAGAAAACGGGCCGTGCCTTGACGAACAGCGGGGCATTTGCGGTTGAAATAAAGGTGAATGACGGAACGATGACTTCGTCGCCCTCGTCAATACCGTGGGCAATCAGGGCAGCATGGAGTGCCGATGTCCCGGAATTGAACGTAACTGCATATTCCGTCCCGATATACCCGGCGATGGAGTTTTCGAACTGCGCGACACTCGATCCCGTCGCCCAGTTCATGCCTGAGGACAGGATTCTGCTGACACTCTCGCGATCGTCGTCGTCGGAATATATCTTAAACAAGGGAATGTTCCGGGTCATGCTGTGCATCCGTCAATTGTAATATTTCTTCTTTGGTCATGGTCCGGTATACCTTCGCGGGAACGCCAAAGGCGATGACGTTATCAGGGATATCACTGGTGACATAACTGAACGCGCCGACGATCGAATTCTCCCCAACGGTGATGCCGGGCATTATCACGCTATGCGTACCTATGCGGCAGTTTTTCTTGAGGGTTATGGGTCCACTTTTATCGTCAATGGTGGAAACCGAATAGAGTGAACAATGAGAACCGATCTGGACATTATCTTCAATCGTAACGCCATATTTTGCATTAATATACGTAAACGCACCGATATCGGTTTTTAAGCCTAGCGAGAGCTTTTTGCTGTGTTGTACCAGCCAGTTGTATTTGGTAAGCTCGTTATCCGTTATAGAGGGAGGGACCCATTTTTCAAATCTCATCAGTACATCATCCTTTTTTGGACAGATTCTGCATCAAGGGAAAGAGAATGAAGGAGGTGAACTATCCTGGCACTTGCATGTCCATCACCATATGGATTGATGCAGTTCTTCACCGATTCCTTTAACGACTCGTCATACATGGCATACCGAATTTTTTCCAGGATTTCATTCCTGTCGTATCCTGCATCAATGACACTGGCAGCCCTTTCCCGGTAATCTTGCCGTGTTCCGATGTTGATGGACGGAACCTTTAGTGAAGGGGCTTCAATGATTCCACTGCTCGAATTGCCGATCAATACAGAGGATATCTTTAGAAGGCTTAAAAATTCAGTATGGGGAATATTTCTAAAAATTTTAATATTTAAGTGATTTTTATAGCCGTTAATCACGTCAATCATTTTTCTTCCACCAGGATCTGCATTCGGATAAATGACAATTGTTTGTTCGTTTGAGGCTGAAACGGCCTCCATTGTCTCCCTTATCTGCAGAGCTGCAGAATCAATTTCAGATGTGACGGGATGCTGTATGACCATGAGAAGCGGCCGGCCCGGATGTATGCCGTACATCTTGGCTATCTCATTCATTGAAATCATCCGCTGCGAGAGCACCTGATCCAATCCTGGTGCTCCCGTCGTAAAAACATGATCCGGGTTTTCACCCATTCTCACAATTCTTTCCGCACTCCTTTTCGTTGCGGCGAAATGGAAATTCGACAATTTTGTTATTGCATGCCGTGCCGTATCATCGACGGTGGATGAATGTTCACCGCCGTGGACGTGTGCGACAGGAATCCCCAGATACGTCCCGGCAACAGCTCCTGCAAGCATCTCTGCCCGGTCACCAAGTAATAAAATAATATCTGGGTTTATCTGGGGGATTATTTGGGAAACGGACGTTAATAATTTCCCCATGTAGCGAATATATGATTCCCTGGAATCTTTCTCAAACGTGGCATCAACTGTCGTGAGCGTAAACCCATCGTTCTCAATTTCTCTTGATGAATAGCCAAAATCCTCCATAAGGTGCATCCCTGTCACGATCAGTTCGAGGGATAGAGAAGGATGCGCATGAATTTTTTCCAGGGTAATTTTCATTAAACCGTAATCGGCCCGTGTCCCTGTGATATACAGGATTTTTCTTTTCATTCAATCATATCCCAGGACAGGGGAATATCACATTCGATATCACATTTTATCTTTCTTCCAATCACGAGATCGATGAATCTCGGATCTAATCCGGCACCGGCTCTTTTCAGACAAAGCATATCGGATGAGATCCTCGCCCCTTTTTTTATGGATTGGGAAGAAACTATTTTTCGTCTCACGGAATCCTGAATATCAAGCTCAACGGCATGGGGCCTTTTCAATCCGTTTCCAAGGGCAGTTTCTACATCCCGGATGGACGTGATCATGAACTTCAATTCATCCGGATTCAGCGAGGCGCGGTGGTCGGGCCCCGGCATTTCTTTATCCAGAGTAAAGTGTTTTTCCAGGATTACTGCCCCCATGGCGACTGCTGCCAGACTAACGATAATTCCCTCGGTATGATCCGAGTAACCAACCGGCTTTTTAAACGCACAACGGAGTGTTTCCAGGGCTTTCAGGTTTACGCTCGAGAGGGGGGCCGGGTAGCTCGTGGTACAGTGAAGGAGTGCAAGGTCCCGTATCCCCTGTTCTTCCAGGAAAAGGACTGATTGTTCAACCTCACCGAGGGTTGCCATCCCGGTCGAAAGCAGTATCGGTTTTTTCTTGGCTGCAACCTGCTCCAGCAGTGAAAAATTTGTCATCTCGCCCGATGAAATTTTGAATGCCGGGACTCCCAACCGATCCAGAAAATCAACACTCGCCCGGTCGAATGGAGTTGATAAAAATATAATACCCTGTTTTTTAGAATAATCACTCAATTCCTTCTGGGCTTCAAATGATAATTCGAGTTTTTTAAGCATTTCATACTGCGATTTTTCCTCACCGGTCCGCATTTTCTGATAAACTGCTTTTTCCGCATATTTTGTTACGATATTTTCTGCATTGAATGTCTGGAATTTTATTGCGTCAGCACCTGATGTCCTGGCAATATCAATCATTTTCTTTGCAATATCAGTATCCCCGTTATGATTCACCCCTGCCTCAGCTATTATAAAACAGGGGGTATTTTGCCCGATCTTCTTGTCAAGAATTTTCAATAGAAATCCACCCCTCTTCATCCCCTTACAGTTGACTGGAATCGGGACTCGATGAAATCCCGTATCTCTCTCCCATAATGATTTCTGCCAGTTTGAAATCAATCACTGTGTCAATATCAATACTTCTCTCGATTGGCATGATATAGGGAACCGTTCTGTCAGAATAGAAGCCCTGGTTCCGAACGATCATCTGTGGCGTCGATATGTAAATTGCACCGTTGGCAGTATAGATTTTCGGTAAGTCCTGGCGCCTCATGGTGAAAAATTTTCTTTCGAATAGGGGAACCAGGTAGGTTTTTTTAATCGCAAATGACCAGTAGGGCGAGTGAGACACTTCGTTTACACTCACGACCGATGAACAATCCTCGGCATGAAACATATCCATTGCAGCATTGATGTCCCCCGAAGTCCGCAACGGGGATGTGGGCTGAAGAAGAGTGATGATCTCCGGGCGACATTCAGGACTGATTTTTTCAAGGATATGAAAAATAACATCGACAGTCGATGCAGAATCACTGGCGAGTTCAAGGGGTCTTTTTAGGGCCCTGACCTCATATTCCCGGGATATTTTTAAAATTTCTTCGCTTTCTGAAGAGATGATGATTTCATCAAAAAGGTTCGATTCCAGAGCTGCTTCTATCGTAAAGGAAATTACTGGTTTTCCGTGGAGTATTTTCACATTCTTGCCTGGCAGCCCTTTACTTCCACCGCGGGCAGGAATAACCGCAAAGGACTTCAATTCCATTCCCCATCGACTTATATTTTTAAAAGTAAATAATTAATTGATAGGATCCCTGCCAGAGAGGCATTAATATTCCCCCACAGGTGTCATGGCCTGCGGATTTTCGGACATTCAAGGGGTGTTGCCAGGAAGTCCTGGATGACGGGTTGATGATCTGGAAGGGGGGATCGGGAGAATGTTTCGGAATTCATCAGGCGAGGGCGCCGATACGTGAAAAGTATGAAATCTGTTGGTTGCAGAATGCGATACGAAATGAATACCATTAATTGATACCCGCCGTTAGATCAGCTGTGGATATTTCATCGAAAGCGCTTCACAAACTCATGACCCTCGACCCAGTTCGGCGCCAGAGCGTCATCCACCTCCTCACCAACATCTCTATTACGGCTATCGGTTTCTTTTCTACGGTCTATTTTGCCCACAGGCTGGGCCCGTCCATTCTTGGTGCATATTTCCTTTTCCTGGCATATCTCGGGCTTTTCAATCTCATCGTAGATGGCGGCTTTGGCAACGCCACGGCAAAAAGGATCAGTGAAGGAAAAGAGCAGGAAGAGTTCTTTACCGCATCCGCGGCCCTGCGGATATCCCTTCTTGGCATAACACTGGTATTCTTGTTTGCCTTCAGATCCTTTCTCGTCGATCTCAATGCGACAGGCCTCTTCTGGTGGCTGGTCCTGGCCCTCGGCATGAATCTTTTCCTCGGGATAGTCTCCGGAGGCAATTACGGTCTGGGGAAGGCAGGGGTTGTCCAGGTCGGCAGCTTACTCAACAACCTCTCACGGATTGCGCTCCAGGTGCTGGCCGTCTTTCTTGGTTTCGAAGTGGCCGGCCTCGCCGGCGGGTTCGTGTTCGGCATATTCGTTGGAACCGTGGTGAATTATCGCTATCTGCAACTGCATTTCCGGCGGTTTACCCGGGCTCACCTGAAAAGCCTTCTCTCTTTCTCCTTCTGGATATTTCTGGCCATGAGCGGGATCCTGGTCTTCACGACCGCCGATGTCGTTCTTATCGGCTACTTCATGACCAACGCCGATGTTGGGATCTACCGGATCGCCGTTCAACTGGCATCTCTCGGTATATTCGTTGCTCTCGCCCTCCAGATGGTGCTCTATCCGCGATTCAGCCACTGGAACGAGGAAGGGAGAAGGGACCAGATAGAAACCAGCCTGTCGAAGGCCTACACGTATTCCCTGGTATTGGCCGTTCCCTTCTGCGTGGGAGGCTGGATTCTCGGCTATCAACTGCTGTACTTCCTGTACGGGGCCGATTTCACCGGCGGGACCGAGGCCCTGTTCATCCTCCTCCCCGTTTATGTGGTTTACGTCTTCCTGTATCTCCAGATGATGACTTTAAACGCCCTCAACCACCCGAAGGACTCCTTCCTGGTGACGGTAGTTGCCGTTTCGATCAATATCGCGCTGAACGTGCTCCTGATCCCCCTCCTGGGAATAATCGGTGCGGCCCTGGCCACTCTTGTATCCGTCGGAATCAATGCCGTTCTGGGCTATGTCGTCCTTCGGAGATACGTCCTGGTGAAGATGGAAGGAAAACCGCTGCTCCATATCCTGGAATCGGTCCTGGTGATGGCCGTCATCGTCGGAGGGATGCGGTTCTTTATACCTGAGCTGAACCTCTGGTATCTCATCGGCATGGTCATCACCGGGACAATCGTTTATTTCGCCATCCTGTTCAGGACCGACCGGGGAATCCGGGATGAACTGAGGGATCTCACGCTCCAGCTAGGGTTCTTCTGGCCGAACTGGCTTTGAGTGAAGGATCAGCGAGGACCGGAAAGACCTATTACCTGACACCCCCATCTCCTCACCTGAGAAAAAGTGACCGTCCCTCTCGACCAGGAACTTGAAAAGCTTGGCAGGATCGCCACCGGAAAAGGTGTGGAAACCTGCCGGATCCCTGCATCCGCCATCGTCATTGCGGACTGGGTCCGTTTCAAGTGCCGGTACGGGTGCAAAGGGTACGCCAAGCACCTGGGCTGCCCGCCGTATGCCCCATCCCCGCAGGAAACCCGGGCGATGGTCAGCGACTACCGGACCGGCCTCCTGCTCCGGTTCGAGGGTGTCCCCGGGCACGAGTCGTTCGGGCCCGACGATCTGCCCGAAGACTTCCACCACTTCTACCGGGACCTGATCCTCTGGGTGAACTCGACTGTCCACCTGATCGAGAAGACGGCCTTCTACGACGGGTTCTACAAGGCGTTCGGGTTCGGGGGGTACCCGTGCATCTACTGCGAGGAATGCGTGGCGGAACAGTGCGATGGACCCGTGGATGAGAGCATGCGGCGGTTGTGCCGGCACATGGACCGGGTGCGTCCGAGCATGGAGGCGGCCGGGATGGACGTGTTTGCCACAGCGAAGAACGCCGGTTGGGAGCTCTCGACCATCCCCTGCAGGGACCTCGAGTACGGGAAAGTGGTGCACAGCAATATCGTCTCGATCGGGCTCGTGCTGCTGGAATAGAGGACGGTCCCCACCGGCTTGAAGAGGACAGATCCCCGCAGATGATCCTCCCGGATGTGGAGGGAGCCGGGCCTGCAGGTTTCCGGAGAGCCGGATGGTTCACAGGCGCATATATAAATATCTCCCGGAGGATATTACCCGTAGAAGGGTACAGACTGTGCCCTCGCACATCCAGTACGGTGATCCATACATGGCTGAATTTGCCCACGCATTCTACGGAAACGCCAGCCCCCGCAAGCTCACGCACAGCGAGCTCGTGCGGGCGATACGGCTCATGATCGTCGATGAGTACGAGGCGATCTCCATCTATACCCAGCTCGCCGAGTCGATCGACAACCAGCTCGCAAAGGAAGTCCTCCTCGACATTGCGGACGAGGAGCGGGTCCATGCCGGGGAATTCCTCCGCCTCCTGAAGGAGCTCGCACCCGACGAAGAGCAGTGGTATGCAGAGGGGACTGCAGAAGTCGAGGCAGAGATCGCGAAGATGGCCGGCTCCCCGGCCTCAGCTGAACCCGAAAGCGGGGGCACCGTAAAGCCCGCGACGATAGGATCATTGAAGGAGTGAGCACAATGGAGACGAAATACCTTGGAAGAGATGACGCCCCGGTGAAACCGGAGACCTGGAAGCTGCTCGATCAGACCATGGTGACGGCGGCAACAAGCATGCTTGCGGGACGCCGGCTCCTCAACATCGAAGGACCCTACGGCCTCGGCCTGAAAGGGGTGCCCCTCGAGGACTGTTCGGCAGGAGAGTGCCTGCTCGTGAGCAAGTTCGTGCCGGTCCACATGATCAGCACCACCTTCACCCTGGGTGTCCGGGACCTCATCTCCTATGAGCAGAACGGCCTCCCGTTCACCGCAACCCCGCTCATCGAGGCCGCAATCCAGTGTGCCCGCATGGAGGATACCATCATCTTTGACGGCACAGCCGGCATCCCCGGCCTCCTGAACGCTGAGGGGAGCAACAGCCAGAAGCTTGCCTCATGGAACACGGTGGGAAAAGCGGCGGACGACATCATCCAGGCCATGATCACCCTTGACGAGGCCGGGTACCACGGGCCCTACGCCATCGCCCTCGCCCCGTCCCGGTACAACCTGCTCTTCCGCCGGTATATGCAGGGCGTCGGGACCGAGCTCGAACACCTGAAGACCGTTGTCACCGATGGTATCTTCAAGGCGCCCGTCCTGAAGAGCGGTGGGGTACTGCTCGCGACCGGGAAACAGTACGCCTCGATCGTGCTCGGCCAGGACATGACCACCGGGTTCATCGGCCCGGTGGGCGACAGCCTCGAGTTCTCGATCTCGGAGAGCCTCGCCCTCCTCGTCCGGGAACCGGCATCCATCTGCGTCCTCACCGAGAAAGGATAATCTCTCCGTTCTTTTTTTTTATTTATTCATGCGATCTCACTGGCTGTACCCGGTCCAGGGAATCGATGTGTACCCGGACGGTCACTTCCGGAGCCATCAGTCCTCGCTGGTACCGATCGGGGAGACTTGCGGAGCAGCAGCAGCACCACCGAGCGATTGCAGGATCAGGACCGTTGCCCGTTTATCCAGAGGCTGGTTGTCATTCCCGCACTTTGGTGAGAAGATGCAGGAGGGGCACCCGGTCCCGCAGGGACAATCCTCGACGAGTTGAAGAGTCGTTCCAATGATATCCCCGAAAAGCTCGTACGCTTTTTCAGCGAGCCCAATACCCCCCTCATACCCATCGTAGACAAAGACTGCCGGCCCGCCGGTCTCCCGGTGGACCGGGAGGGAGACCCCGCCGATGTCCCAGCGGTCACAGAGGACGAAAAACGGCATCACGGCGATGAACGCATGCTCTGCCCCGTGCAGCCCCCCGTCACAATCACATCCCTCCACCCGGATCCGTTCCTCTACCCCCGGAGGGGGAGAGAACCAGAGTGCGCGGGTGGAGAACCGGAGCGGCGGGAGATCGAGCGGTTCCACGCCGAGCACTGCATCGCGGTGGATGATCTTGTAGGCATAGTACTGCTCGGTCACCTCCACCTCCCCGAAACTGAGCGGTGTGCCCTGCAGGTCCCGTGTTTCGATGACGCTGGTGATGCGGATATCCACCGATTTCAACGGCCGGGTATGGTAATCGATCTCTTCCGGGTGCGCCCTGATGATCCCGTGCCGGAGGTCAAGGGAATCCACGACGTACTGGACCCCCTGGTGGAGGAGAACTGCGCCGGGATGCGCTTCGCGGAATGCCTGCCCCCGGTCAAGGGTCTCGATGGTCACCCCGTCCGCAACCACCCGGAACGAGTCGCGGGAGATGTTCCCCAGGCTGATCAGTTCATGGGGCCGCCTGCTCCCCGAGTAGACGAGCCCTCTTCTGGTCGGGGAGAGGAGATGTTCGCCCTCGAGTGCCGAGAAGACTGTAGCAGCATTCTCACCGAAATACTGTGCATCGTTCCCGGTGAGCGGGAGCTCCGCTGCCGCGCAGAGGACCTGCCCGGAGAGGATGTACGGGTTGGCGAGGTCCACGATCGCGGACTCGTGGGGGGTGCAAAAGAAGCGGTCAGGGTGGCGCATGAAGTACTGGTCGAGCGGGTCTCCCCCGGCGATGAGGAACGCCGCCGAGGGCGATCCGTTCCTGCCCGCCCTCCCGGCCTGCTGCCAGGTCGCCATCATGGTCCCGGGATACCCCGTCAGGATGACGGCATTGAGCGAACCGATATCGATCCCGAGCTCGAGGGCGTTTGTGGATACCACGCAGGAGAGGTCGCCGGACTTGAGCCGGTCCTCGATCTCACGGCGCTCACCCGGCAGGTACCCTGCCCGGTACGATGCGATGGCCCGGGCTGCCGCAGTATGGTCCCGCACCACCGCCTCCCGCGCCCAGAGGGCGACCAGTTCGGCCATCTTCCGCGACCCGGTGAACGCGAGCGTCGGGACCTCGTGCTTCAGGCAGTCGTTGATGAGGTTCGCGGCCTCCAGATGGAACGACCGCTCTCCCGGACCATCATGGTACGGGTTGATGAGCACGAAATGGCGGGAACCCCGCGGCGCCCCGTCTTCTGTGACGAGCGTGAACGGGGAGCCGCAGAGACGCCCGGCGAACTCGCCCGGGTTTGCGAGCGTGGCACTCGAGAGGAAGAACCGGGGGTCCGCACCATAGTGCCGGCATACCCGAAGCAGTCTCCGGATGAGGTATGCCGCATGCGAGCCCGCCACGCCCCGGTACCGGTGCGCCTCGTCGATCACGATGAAGGCGAGGCCGGAGAAGAACGCGGTCCACTGGTGGTGCCAGGGGAGGACCTGGTGGAGCT
>ENA-ORXD01002028-ORXD01002028.1-sediment-metagenome-genome-assembly--contig:-NODE-2028-length-14593-cov-3.320198_pt1 | contig 14593 bp, 10 predicted proteins | sample MGYA00237862_ERZ511471 | MGnify/ENA metagenome assembly ERZ511471 | reverse complement strand
AAATTAACGATCTGTAAAATTCCGAGCTTGTTGGAACATTATCACTATGCAAATTTGACTTTTTCTACAGGCTCGTTGGACAGTGGAATATCATAATATTATGACTGATAATAAAAAGGAGATATTGGATAAGGTCAAGAAAGCGACTGTTGCAGTAGGCTATCTTAACAGGGCAGATGCAAAAGAACCTTTCACTATTGTAGGTTCTGGCTTCTGCATAGATCCTTCAGGCATCGTGATAACATGCCGACACGTTGTCGAAGCTTTTATGTCGAAGACTATTGCGCAACAGATCGCCGATGCCACACCCAGCAAGCGGCCCGATGGATTGCAACCTCTTAACCCGGGCAATACTATAACACCCTATGCAATATTCTATGACATGGCAAGGTCAAGAGAGCATATATTTGTCATTCTTGCTCATCCACGGAATCTAACAGCCAAGACTGACATGGATTTGGCAGCCATACAACTAATGCCACATGTACGCTTTCCTCAAGGTTACCCATTTCTTGAGATTGAGGAATTCGGAAATATTTCCGAAGGTGATGAGATTGGTGTTTGTGGATTTCCTTTAGGCGACTATTTGTCCGAACAATTAGGTACAATCACGAGTTCTTTTACTAAAGGTATATTGAGTTCAATTATTCCTGGACCAAATGTTACCATAGAACTTTTAGGCGGTTTCCAACTTAACGTTACAGCAACAAATGGGAATAGCGGTGGGCCGGTATTTTCCATTAGCACCGGAAAAGTGTTTGGTGTTCTTACAGAAGCCGTTGTTCATCCTAAAGGTTTTATTGTGCAAGGCCTTGCGAAAGCGGAACCTGTATATCCTGTTGCAAACGCCGATTTCATAGGGAGTTTACAAAACGCTCCAAATACTATATCGCCGTAGATTATGGCGGTGGACATCGAGATAAAGAAAAGAAGTACACCATTTATGTATATTAATGGTCCAACCAGTTGCTCAAGCCGATCGCATCCCGCTGGGCTGCTCCGGCCTAGCTTTTCGTTCGATTGAGAAATAAATCATGCAGGATCATTACATAATTCTTGGATTGTCAGAAGACGCAACATTGGATGATATCAAGAAAGCATATCGTCGGGAGATGAGGATCAATCATCCAGACCTTAATCCTGCCGACCCTGTTTCCGCGCACAACAAATCTATAAAAATCAATCTAGCATATGAGATTTTATCAGACACAGTTGCCAAGAAAAGATATGATAACCTAAGAAGCTTCGATACACGATCCAGCACTAGAACTTGGAGTCAGAGTCAGCACCAAGCTTATACACGTGCCCAACAGGCATATAGTGAATCGGAAGAGGAAGCAAAGAACAGAATTAGGAAATGGTTTTACGATAGGCAGAACGTGCAGCCACCACGAAAACATAAAAGTTATGAGATACGAGGTAACAACACTAAACTTGATAACTTTCTAAAGAGAATCCACACACGTCTTGGAAATAAAGTCTGGGAATACAGGGTAACGGCAAATGTAGATTCAGCTGACAGAATGACATATAAAATCAGAATAGTTTGTGATCCTAGCAAATGTGATTTTCGTGAGTTTCATTTAGAATGGGTGGAAAACTATTATTATGGATTGTTTAAACCCGGCAACACTGAAGATGCCAAGTACAACGAGAAAATTGTCTCTGAGTTAATAGGTGATATTCTCGATAACTGCTCATTTACGCATAAGATTAAGGTGTTTTTTGGCGTGGTTGGTGAATCAACTGCACCGTGGAGATGCTACATAGATTTATCGGTGGTACTACCCTTAACGGCAATTGATGTATTCTTTCAAGCGAGTATTCCTAAACTATCGAAATTTGCGAAAGATCACATCTTCGAGGTTGCAAATATTTTTAATTACCTTGTTGAACGTGGCGATATTACCCCTGCAGATTTATGGCGAAGAAAAGAGGCAAGAATATCTATTGCAAGATATGCAGAAAACGTTTTACGGGCAAAATATGGAATTAGAAAGTTGCCTATAATATAGGACTGAACACCAAACAAAATCAATCCACCCGATCGCTACTGCTCCGGCTGATTTTTTCGTTTCACCTTTCAATTGATAATCCTCAATTTCAGGCCGTTGGGGACGCCCCTAAAACACTAAGTTTATATATTCCGGTAAGTGATAACCGTTTTCTTGCGCAGTTTTGTATTTGACAGCTAACAGGTATTATTTTCTTTTACAAACAGAAGCATGAAACAGGCAATCAAAGACAAAGCCAGAGATAAATAAAAGGGTGCCTGCATATTAATCTTGTCCCAAAGAAAGCCGGCTATCAATGAGGCAGGCAGAGCGCAGACACCTATGGCCATTTGAAAAACGCCTAAACCGGTTGCCCTGAAACAGTCCGGGCAGAGTTCAGACGTGTATGTCTTCTGGACAGTTTCCAGCGCTGCCTTATGTAAGCCGTAAAGGATAAACACCGCAAAAACAACAAAGGCACCGGTTGAAAAGATAAAACTGACGCAAATCACTGCCCATAAAAGAAAAGCCAGATACATCAATTTTTTTCTTCCTATTTTGTCCGATAGTTTTCCCATCGGCAGAGAAAATAATGCAGCCGTTACTGTAATGATGAGATAGAAAAGCGGCAGATACGTGACTTTGAATCCACTTTTTTGGGCAAAGATCAGTAAAAAAGAATAGCTGAACGCTCCTAAAGTAAAGACTGAGTTCAGGATAAGAAATAATCTAAAATTGGCATCCAGGTCTTTTACAGTAAACGCGGCAAACAGTTTTCCTTTGGAAATTTTATCTTCCTTGATGTACTTGTAGATAAGAAATGCGCTGACCAGGGACGGCAAAGCGGCGATAAGAAAGAGTTTGGTAAAGCCAATGTGCTCAAAAAGTAAAAGACACACGACAATGCCACAGACAGCCCCCAGGTTATCCATGGCTTTCATGAGACCGAAATTGCCCCCGCGGTTTTGATCGGTGGAGATATCCGCCACCATTGCGTCACGCGGGGCTGAACGGATCTTTCCCGAACGGTCCAGTATTTTCAGAGGAATCAGCCATTGCCAGGCAGGAGCCAAGGCATAGCCGAAACGCGACATGGATCCCAGAATATAACCGGACCAGATGAAAAATTTTCTTTTTCTGATTTTGTCGGAGATATAACCGGATATGGCTTTGGAGATGGAAACGAAGGCTTCGCCCAGGCCGTCAATCAGTCCCAGCATGGCCATGTTCGCGCCCATAAAAGACGTTACAAACAAAGGCCAGATCGGATAAATCATATCCGAACCCAGATCATTTAAGAAAGAAGCCCAGGCAAATACGTGAACGGATTTTTTATTTTCTTGATTGATGTTTTCATCCATGCATCTGGATTAACGGGTTGCTAGATTGCCGATGATTTTTTCATGGATCAGTCGGGAAGCCACCGTATTGCCGAAGTTTCCGACAAAAATGGAAACGGAGGTTAAACTCCGGTCTAGATATTCCACTTTGATCACAGTTTTTTCTCCCTGAATGACGGCTTCAATAACCCCCGAGGAAATTTTGCGTTCTTCTTGAATGCCTGTTGCTTTTAAATCAGAAACGGCTTTTTCACAGGCTTTCCAGACGGCATCGATATCGGCTTTGTATTCGCTGGTAAAATTTCCGTCTTCATAAAAGAACTTGCCATAGCTTATGCCGGCAACTTTCCCCTGGAAATTTATTGCCGCGTTGCATCCCGTCAGAATCAGTGGAATTAAAAAAACTAAAAATAAAAGTTTGTTTTTCATGGGTTTATCCGAATCTTTTTCAGACTATAGGATATCGCTCATCATCTGTCAATGTGATTTGCATCATTTTTCGCGCATTTCCATTATTTCGGTTCTGGTCAGAATACTTTTGATATTGTCAACATGCTTGAGGATATTTTCCCTGCCGCCTTCTTCGCGGTCAATAAGCGTGATAACCATTTCGACCTGTAGCCCTGCCTTTCGTGCATGTTCTATCGCGGTAATGGTGGAGCCGCCCGTGGTAATCACATCGTCAATGATGACAACTTTTTCTCCTGATGACACGTTGCCTTCTATGGCGCTTTTCGTACCGTGATCCTTAACGTCTTTTCTGACAATGAAAGATTTGATCGGTTTCCCCTTCTGAAAAGATATGACGGATAGTGCATTGGCTATCGGATCCGCTCCCAGCGTCAGCCCTCCTGCCGCGGTAATATCCGTGTTCTTAAGCATATCGAAAATAATCGTTCCGATAAGATTCATGCCTTCGGGATCCAGCGTTGTCGGTTTACAGTTAAAGTAATAAAAGCTTTGCTTGCCGGAGGCAAGTGTGAAAGGTGGATTTTCACTGTATTTGAAAGATTTCTTGAGAATAATTTCGCCCAGTTTTTTCTTCATATTGTCGATGCTCATGATTGCTGTCTCCGTTCTATAATTATGATTGTGAATTGCTGTTGAGGATAAATTTAATGGGTAGCTCCACCCATGCGGTAAAGGGATTGCCGGATTTTTTCGCCGGTTCGAATTTCCATGGTTTGACCGCCTGTATGGCCGATTGATCCAGAATAGCGTATCCGGATGACTTCCGGATTTTTATTTCACCCACGCGCCCGTTCGGTAAAATTTCCGCGGACACCAAAACAATACCTTCATATCCGCGAACACGCGCGATTTCCGGATATACGGGTGGTGTGTTTTCTTTATACAGAGGATAGGCAATTACAGTACTTTCGTGCGAAAGGTTGCCTGCTGTTTCTTGGGAGCTGTATTCAGCGGATTCAAAAGATTTATTTTGGGTTTGCCCACTGCCAGGCATCTCATTGATTTCCGCTGTAGGGGTCTTAACCGAACTTGTCGTTGTTATTACAGGAACTGGAATGCTTTCCGAATTATGGTTTGGCATTTCAATATTTATCTGTTCCTTAATTATTGCTTTTTTAAAAGACATTGTCTGAGAAGAATGATTGTCTTTTATGTCCACTTTATTAATCTTTCTTTTGTCGTCAAAAGAAAGCCAGACCAGTTTTATTCCGTTTAATTCCGTTGAAGAAACGGAATGCATTGACAAACAAAAAAATAGAAAAATTCCCGCGATAAGGTGAGCAGCAAGGGAAAAAAAGACAGCCAGGATTATTGTGTTTTTTTCTTTTTCAGTCTTAATAATTTTCATGACACGAAAAATTACTTTTTCATTAAACGATCGACAACTTTAACCGTTTCCACACCGTCTTTCGCAAAAGACGCACCGATGGATTTTGCGTAGGCATCCGTAACCACGGCGCCGCCGACAAGAAAATCAGTCTTGATGCCTTGAGCGCGCGCCAGCGTTATGACGTCTTTCATGTTGACCATGGTCGTGGTCATCAGTGCGGAAAGACCGATAACATCGGGTTTCTCTTTCTTGGCGGTGTTGATAATCGTCTGATCCGAAACATCCTTGCCCAGATCAATCACGCGATAACCGTAGTTTCTTAAAAGCAGCGCGACAATATTTTTCCCGATGTCGTGAATGTCGCCGCGAATCGTTGCCAGAATAATTTTTCCTTTATCCGCCGTCATCGCTTTTTTCAAGTACGGATCCAGATGAGCCAGCGCTTTTTTCATCGTTTCCGCCGCCGCCATGAGCTGCGGTAAAAAGTAAATTTTTTTCTCGTAAAAATCGCCCACACGCACTATGGCCGGAATCATAATATCATCGACCAGTTGTGAGGCGGATTTGCCGGATTGCATTGCATCATCAAGAAGTGTTGTGATGTTATCCTTGTCTCCATTTTGAATAGCTGTCGAAACTTTTTCCTCCGGCGTTATTGATGTCACTGAAGTCGGCGTAGGAGCAGGCGCTTGCTGTGAAAAATGGTTGATGAAATGCAACGATGCCCTTTCACGCGCGGTCAGCGCATCGCCTGCTTTTTTAACATTCATGAATTCGACACTCGCCGGATTGGCAATGGCCATGGTCAATCCGCAATACTGGGCCATCGCCAGAAAAGCGGCATTAAGCCAGGGACGGCCCGGCATACCGAAAGAAACATTGGATAACCCTAAAATAGTTTTGCACCTGAAAGTGTTTTTACACCAGTTCAGTGTTGCAAGAGTTTCCTTCGCTGCCTGAGCATCGGAAGCTACCGCCATCGTTAAGCCATCCACGACAAAATCTTCTTTGGTGAAGCCGAATTTTTGCGCCTGGCGAAAGATGGTTTTTATGATCATCTGGCGCTTTTCGGCTGTTTTCGGAAGATTCCCTCCGGATAAAGGCAGTAAAATAAACATGGCTCCGTATTTGGCGGCCAGCGGCAAAAGTTTACTCAGTTTTTCTTTTTCTCCGGATATGGAATTAATCAGCATTCTGCCGGGATAAAGTCGCAAGGCCGCTTCAATCGTTTCAATGCGGGAGGAATCTATCGCCAGTGGCAAGCGGCTGGATGTGGATAAAAGTCCGATCACATTCTTGATTGTTTGCACTTCGTCAATCCCGGGCTGGCCAATGTTGACGTCCAGAAGAGATGCTCCCTGCACTTCCTGTTCCTGGGCCATCTGCCGGATAATCGACAGCTTGCCTTCGGTGAGTTCCTGTTGCAGGGCTTTTTTACCGGTGGGATTGATTCTTTCACCGATAAGATACAGTGGCTCATGATCAAGGATTTCCAGGAAACCGCGCGCCGAGCTGAGCGCGGAAATTGACTTGCGCGAAGGTAAAACCGTTTTTCTGCGACCCACGGCACGGGACAGCACCCTGATGTGTTCGGGAGTTGTTCCGCAGCATCCACCCAGCAGATTCGCCCCTGCTTTGACAAGGCTTGTTCCGAAAAAAGCAAATGTTTTTGCGTCCATGTCGAAGATGGTTTTTCCGCCTTCCAGTCTGGGCATGCCCGCATTGGGTTTGGCCAGAAGCGGTACGGTCGCGTATGGTTTCATGGCTTTGATAAAGTCAATCATTTGCTCGGGGCCTGCCGAGCAATTACAACCGACTACATCGGCACCCAGACTCTGCAGTGTGATGATTGCGCTTTGCGGAGGCGTTCCGCCCAGCGTATGTGCATCTTTTTCGTAGGTCATGGAGACCATCGTGAAAATGTCGGCCAACTCTTTAACCGCCAGCAGTGCCGCACGCGCTTCCTGAATATCGATCATGGTTTCAATGACGACCAGATCGCATCCGCCGTCAATCAAACCTCGTGCCTGTTCTTTAAACGCATCCATCGCCTCTTCAAAGGCCAGCGGGCCAAAAGGTTCAATAAACAAACCGGTCGGACCGATATCTCCGGCAACCAGTGTATTTTTACCGCATGCTTCTTTCGCCAGACGCGCCAGGTCGACGTTCATTTGATAAGTGTTGTCCTGAAGTCCGTATTGTTTAAGTTTAAAATGATTGGCGCCGAAAGTGCAGGTATAGACGATCTGCGCACCAGCATTTTGATAGGAGACGTACAAATCGTTGACAATTTGCTGATTGTCAAGACACCACTTTTCCGGACAAACGCCACCGGGTAATCCTCTTTTTTGCAGTTCTGTACCGAAAGCACCGTCCAGAATGACAATTTTCTTATGCAAAAGATTTTTAATTTTGGTTATTGCAACCACAACAATCTCCTAGATATAAAAATATTTTTTGGCGTTCTTATATCATTAATCATAACTTTTCTGCAATTTTTCATTTCTTTTTTTAAAGAAGGTTATTCTAACGTGTAACCTTTTTCGCGGAACAATCTCAGACAGGCATCGACGACGTTTTTATCATAAAGAATTCCTCTGTTTTTTTCGATCTCTTCCAACGCCGCGTCAACACCTAGGGAGGCGCGATAGGGCCGGTGTGAAGCCATGGCTTCCACAACGTCAGCGACCGTCAAAATGCGTGCTTCTATCAGAATTTCTTCTCCTCTAAGATTTTGGGGATAGCCGGTGCCATTCATTCGTTCATGATGCTGTTGAACAATTTTCGCCAACGGCCAGGGAGATTCAATATCCTTCAACATTTCATAACCGTTCTGGGAGTGTTCTTTGATGAGCGAAAATTCCAGGTTTGTTAATTTAGAGGGCTTGGACAATATCTCGACGGGTATGGATAATTTCCCGATATCATGAATGACACCGGCCATACGTATTCCATCAATTTTATTCTGAGGCAATCCCATTTCAGTTGCGATGGCGCTCGCCAGATTTGCGGACCGGGACTGATGACCGGCCGTATAGGGATCTCTTATTTCCAAAGCGGATACGAGAACCTGAATCGTTGTATTAACGGCTCTTTTCAGCCTTTCAAGACTTTCCTTAAGTCTTTCTTCCGCTTCTTTGCGCAGTGTTATATCTTCGACGAGTCCTTCATTGTAGAGAATTTGGCTTTGTCCGTTCTTCACAGCTTTGGCGTTCAGCACAACCCAAAAAGTGCTTTTGTCTTTTTTGTACCATTCTGCCTCAAAATTTGTTACGGAACCCTCTTCTTGCATGATTTTGAGTAATCTGTCCCGGTCTTCGGGGTGAACATAGAGTTGAGATTTGATATCCTGAATGGATTCTATAAAATCCTCTGATGAGTCATAGCCGGCCATCCGGGCCAGGGTGGCGTTGGCTGTGATAAACTTTCCATCCGGAGTTACCTGATAAATGCCCTCCATCGCATTTTCAAAAATGTTACGGTATTTTGCTTCGCTTTTCTTTAAAGCATCTTCCGCCTTTTTTTGTTCGGTAACGTCACGGATATTCATAACAACTCCGGCAATATCCGGATTATCCAGCAGGTTTTTGCCCATTCCATAAAAATACCGTTCTGAACCGTCTTTGTGCAATATTTTGAATGAATTGGAAGATAGTAAATTATCTTTGACTAAAATAAAATTTATGAAATCATCAAATGCCCTCTGAAATTCATCAGGATGAATATAAGTAAACGCGCTTCTCCCCATGACTTCTTGCGGTTTGTATCCTGCAAAACGCTCAATAGAGGGACTGCAATATTTTATGTTTCCTTTGTCATCGGTAATAATAATAATGTCAGAAGAGTTTTCTGTAATTTCCTTGAAGTATCTTTCGCTCTTACTCAACGCTTCTTCCGCCCGCTTGCGCTCGGTGATATCAATCATAATCCCTTCATATCCCAGAGAGCTGTCCTGTGGATCTATGGGACTCAGATACAAAAGACCATCAAAGAGCTCACCGTTCTTGCGTTTTAAAAGAGCTTCCGTAATTCCCCGCCCCTTTTTGGCAACCTGTTCGTAAAGAATCGTGCTTGCTCTGACACATTCCTCTTCACTGGCGTAACCCATAAGGACGGGCTGTCCGATAAGTTCTTCAGCGGTGTATCCTGTTATATTGGAGAGAGCCGGATTGACCTCGATAAAATTTCTATCTTTCAGCAGAAAAGCACCCACGGGACTGTTTTCGAAAAGCGTCCTAAACATTAACTCGTTTTTTCTTAATTTTTCTTCGAACTGTTTGCGCTCCGTAATGTCACGAAGATTGACAACCACCGATTCAACTTTATTATCTTTGGACAAGACACTGGCCACTTCTTCGAATGTTCGCCAACTTCCGTCCAGGTGACGAATACGAACCTCGGTTCGAATCGTGGGTACATTTGCATCGTTGAATAATGTTCTGAATATTTCCATATTAGATTTCATATCGTCCGGGTGGACGTTATCCAGAGAACTGGAGCCGATTCTTTCCTCCGGTTTGTATCCTAAAATTTCACTTACAGTCTTATTTTCATAAGTGATAACACCCTCTCTGTTTATTATCAGAATGATATCCGAAGATTGCTCAGCCAACGCCCGAAATCTTTGTTCCTCCTCGCGTAAACTTTTTTCCATTTCTTTACGTTCGGTAATGTCCCGAATAATGCCTCTGAATCCGATAGACTTGCCTGAAGGATCCTTTCTTAATGATACGGATGCTTCGATATATCTCTTCGTTCCATCGATTTTTGTAATGCGCCAGTCGAACCCTATGGCAGGTTTGTTTGTTTTGTAGACTTTATTGAAAACTTGAAAAACTTTTTTGGAATTTTCCTTATCCGAAAATTGCGTGTAGTGCATTCCGAGCAATTCTTCCTTGGAACATCCTGTCAGCCGACACAATGAATCGTTGAAAAATGTAAAATTACCGGCAAGATCCACTTCATAATAAGTATCCTCAATATTCTCCAGGATAAGGCGATATTTGTCTTCGCTCTGAATTAATAATTCTTCCGCCAATCTCTTTTTCTCCCTGGTTTTTGCATCTTCACATTCTCTGGTTATAGCGGGGCAGAGACGGGACAAGTTTGTTTTCATGATATAATCCTGGGCGCCCAGGCGCATACATTCGATCGCAGTTTCTTCGCCGATGTTACCGGATACAATAATGATGGGAATATCGATTTTAATTTCCTTCAACAGGGCAATTGCTTGAGGAGCGCTGAAATGGGGCATTTTATAATCGCAGAGAATAATGTCCCATTGTTTTTCCTGGAGAGCTTTTTTCATGGCTGGCGCAGTTTCCACGCGTTCATAGACGGGATCAAATCCATTTCTTTTCAGTTCACGGAAGGTCAGCAGAGCGTCATCTTCAACATCGTCGATCATCAATACTCTAAGACGTTGCGATGTAATATTTTCCACGTTAGATTTGCCTTTGATGTTTCCAATCATGTTGTTTTTATGTTTAGTATGACCAAACGATTGCGTAAATTTATACTTGAGGAAGCTTATATCCTTTTTCCCTGAATAGTTTCAAACAGGCATTGACTACAGCTTCATCGTACAGAACTCCCTTATTTTTTTCAATCTCTTGCAGGGCCGGTTCAATGCCCAAAGAGGCACGATAAGGACGATGAGAGGCCATGGCTTCAACGACGTCCGCGACGGAAATAATTCTGGCCTCAAGAATAATTTCATCTCCTTTCAAGTTTCTTGGGTAACCGGTGCCATCCAATCTCTCATGGTGCTGATAGACTATTTCCGCCAGTGGCCATGGTGATTCTACGTTTTTCAACATCTCGAATCCACTTTGAGCGTGTTCCTGAATTAGGGAATATTCGAGTTTCGTCAGTTTTGTTGGTTTGGCCAATATCTCCGCCGGAATGGATAATTTCCCGATGTCATGGATTGTGCCGACCATGCGAATCCCATCAACTCTATCTTGAGATAAACCCATTTCCGTGGCGATGGCTCGGGCGATGTCCGCAACCCGAAGCTGATGACCGGCTGTATAAGGATCTCTCATTTCGACGGCGGATACCATGACCTGGATAGTGGTTCCAACGGATTTCCTCAGAGTTTTCAATGTGCGTTTAAGTTCTATCTCCATCAACTTACGATCGGTGATGTCCTGAAGGATAAAAATAATGCATTCCTGTTCGTCGATGGTTATGGTTCGGGCAGAGTAATTGCCAAAACGTTCGGATCCGTCATTTTTCCTGAAGTTGAGCTCCCGATTCAGGATCTCTCTGCCGCATTTTAATTCTTTGATCATAAAGTCGTGTTCCGCCGGATCCATCCAGAATAATTTTATGTATTCTTCATCCTTTTTCCCAATGACTTGATCGCGATGCCATCCTAATATATCTTCATATCCCTGATTGACGTCAATAATCAAACTGTCATTCAATCGTGAAATAACAATGCACTCCGGCGTCGTCATGAAAATTTTATGGAATTTTTCTTCGGATTTTTGTGAATTTTCTTCCGCAAGCTTGCGTTCTGAAATGTTCAATAAAATTCCATCAAAAACGATTTGATCTCCAAGGCGCGTCGGTACGGACAGCCCCTGAAACCAGATTATTTTACCCGATTGTATCGCCACTCGACCTTCGAAACTCCAGCGAGAAACTGATTCGACCGCTGTTTTAATGGATGTGAGAAATCTTTCCCTGTCGTCCTCCTGTATCCGCATAAGAAATTCAGAGAAGACATTATCCGGGTTGGCCGTATCTATATGGGGTATTATTTTAGCAAAATCATCCAACGGTTGACTGATGTAGCTGATCCCGTATTCACCATTCTCTTTTGCATAGAACTGAAAAATAACTCCCGGCAGATTTTCGGTGATGCCGCGCAGGCGTTCATCTTTGTCTCGCAGGATTTTTTCCGTTCGTTTGCGTTCGGTGATGTCTCGACAAACATTGACAATAGCAAAAGGCGATCCATCCTCATGACGCAACACATCTCCGTTTATTTCAAACAGGATTCTCCGTCTGTCTTTGGTTGTCAGATGATATTCTCTGGGGCCCAGTCTGCCTTCTCTCATAAGTTGCAGATTTGTGATGACTTCCTCATGATCCTCCGGAGCGACAAATTGAAGCAGATTCTTACCCAGCATTTCCTGCTTGCTGTAACCGCCTATCTGAAGTGCGTTATCGTTGACAAAGAGGATATTTCCTTCGAGATCGGTGCGAACAACAACATCAGGGATGGCATTAACCAGCCTTGTTTGCAGTTCTTCACTTTTCCGCAGCTCTTTTTCCGCCTTTTTACGTTCAGTGATATCACGTGTGATGCCGATGACGCCGTTAGGCTTACCATCATCTGACCATAAGAACGTAGCGGTGACCTCCGCCAGGAACGTGGAGCCATCTTTGCGTAATTCTTCCGATTCAAAAGTAAGTGTCGTATTGCGATCAAAACCGGGTTCACTGGCTTTCACAAGTTGCTCTGCAATGATTGCAGTATCTTTAGCAGTTTGTTGAGGTGAAACCAGGTCCTGTAAAGAGAGTTTAAGATACTCATCGACTGTCCAGCCGTGAGTGCGTTCCACCGCTTCATTGACATAGATGAAACGGCCCGATAAATCCATGATCCAGATCAGATCCGGAATGCATTGGGTAATTTTGCGGTAGCGTTCCTCGCTGTGGCGCAATTGTTCAAGCGCAGCCTTCTTTTGGGTTTCGGTTTCCTTTTGTTTTTTTCTGATTTTTGCTTCTTCCAATTCCCTGGTGATGACCGGGCAAAGACGTGAATAGTTGCCCTTCATGATATAATCACGGGCGCCCAAACGCATACATTCGACGGCTTTCTCTTCGCCAATCGTTCCGGATACAATAATGAAAGGAATATCGACGTTTTCTTCTTTTAATAAGGCAATGGCAGAAGGACCTTTGAATTTCGGCATGTTATAATCGCAAAGAATAACATCCCAATCCTTCTCTTGAAGTGCTTTTTTCATCGCGGCGGCTGTTTCTATCCGCTCATAGACGGGGGTATATCCTCCTCTTTTTAGCTCCCGCTCGATAAGCAACACATCATCTTCAAAATCTTCAATGATCAATACCCTGATGTGTTGAGAATCATTCACGCCAGATAAAAGATTTTTTTTCATGAATTAACCTTTTCGTGACGGTAAAGGGGTCGTGATAAGAATTGAACAGCTCGCAATAATGATTATTAATATTATATAATTTTATAATTATCAAGTCAGAAAGCTTTTTTATGTCTTCAAACCGGTTTTTTTATGTGCGGGTGGAAAACCGATTGTCATGATCTTTATTTGGTTGCATGCATAAATTGTTTTACGGCATTTGGTCAGCAAATACCGCTGATCGCGGTAACGGATTTTTCAGGAAGGAGAATAAAACTGGAATTTATTTTTACACCAAATTTCTCCATTTGCAGTTTTTCGTAAATTATTTTTTGATTTTCCAGAGCGAAATCGGCGTAGCCGGCGGAAAACCGTCTCGGCAAAAGAGTTTTGCCTTCACGGCGGATCAGTTGATTGGTATAATCCACAATCCAATCCAGAGCGGAGTCAGTCATTTCACTGGCTGTGGCATCGTAAACAACCGCGACCGTTAAATCGTCCTGAAGCGTTTTTTCTTTGATCGCTTCCATGATGGCATCGCCGGCCGTGGCTCCCATGAGAACGGCTTCGTGACAATCGCGCAGGACGTTGGATAATCTTTGGCTTGCGAAAGCCAGATCTCCAGACAGCAGTATTATTTTACCGTCATTATGCTGTATGGCAAGGCGCAACATCATTCCCTTGAGCGAAATCAGAGAGGCTGCTTCATTGATAAAAAAATCAGTTTCTTTTCCCCGGGCACTGGAAAGGTCAGTGGTCTTTTTCCTGAAACCAAGGCGCCGGTAGATTTTTTCACGGGGAGGATCAATTAATATCTTTTCGAAAAAAACGACAGATTCCATTTCCTGTCCTCGCGGGTATGATCCGCAGTTTCTTTGGTTATTATTCATTCAAGAGCTTGCGTAGATTCTTGGCCACATGATTACCCATTTCTTCCGTGCTGACAAGTTTTGTGTCCTGCTGATAAATATCCCGGGTTCGGAAACCTTCTTTTAAAGTTTCTTTGACTGCATTTTCTGTAAGAATGGCTTCGTGATGCATTGATAAGGAGTAACGCAGCATCAAAGCAACAGAAAGAATGGTCGCCAGTGGATTGGCGATGTTTTGTCCCGCTATATCGGGAGCCGAGCCGTGAATGGGTTCATATAAAGCGGTTTTTTTGCCCAAACTTGCCGAGGGAAGCATACCGATGGATCCGGTCAACATGGCAGCTTCATCGCTTAATATGTCTCCGAATAAATTGGTGGTGACAATGACATCAAACTGAGCCGGATCGCGGATGAGTTGTAAGGCACAGTTATCAACATACATGTGCTTAAGCGTAACATCGGGGTAACGTCG
>ENA-ORXD01002024-ORXD01002024.1-sediment-metagenome-genome-assembly--contig:-NODE-2024-length-14623-cov-8.263578_pt1 | contig 14623 bp, 15 predicted proteins | sample MGYA00237862_ERZ511471 | MGnify/ENA metagenome assembly ERZ511471 | reverse complement strand
GGCTTGAGGGCGATGCCGTAGGTGTCGTTGAAGTACTGCCAGTCCTTGACCGCAACGAAGAGGGCGGCGTGGTGGTCGGAGGGCAGGTAGCCCAGGGAGATCGTGCCGGCGTCTGCCGGGGTCTTGATCGAGCCGTTTGCGAGCATCGTCCTCGCCTGTTCGTAGGTGTCGAAGTCGAAGAGTTCGCTGTTGACGGTGGCGTTGTCGGCGTCCTTTAAGGACCCGGTGATGTAGCCGAGTTCACGGAGCGACCCGACGAAGTTGTCGTTGCTTGCGATCCAGGCGTCCGACGGGTCGCTAGTGAACTTCAGGGTCGGGATCGATTCCTTGAGCACGTCCACCGAGTTCACGGTCACGTTGCCGAAGGTCATGTCGTCCTTGCCGTAAAGCCAGTCGGCGCTGAGTTCGGCGGCTTTGTCCGGGTTCTGTTTGATATAGTCGTTCGCGGCGATGGTGAGCGCCGAAAGTGCGTTGACCAGATCAGGTTTCTCCTCGATGATGTCTGTGCGGGCCGCGAAGGCGCAGCAGGTGTGATCGGTCCACATACCCTCGGGCGGCAGGTTCTGCGAGTACGAGATTACCTTGCCGATGCCGCTCACGGTGGCGACGGCGACGAAGGGCTGCCATGCCATGTAGCCGTCGATCTGGTCGGTCGAGAGGAGCATGGGCATCGGCCCGGTGGCCGAGTACACGACGTCCACCGTGGTCTCTCCACCGGTCGAGGGCTGTTCGCCGGTACATCCGGCGACGAAGAGCACCGCGATGATCGCTGTGATCAGCGCGGCGACGATAATCTTTTTGGCCATGAGGATACTTCTCAGATGTGCGGGTATTTAAAAATCCCCATTGTTCCCCACGATTGTGGACGATACGGCATAATTTTGACGCTTGTTGTCCGCCTGTATCGAAAATTTTTCTCCCTGTCAGATCCCGTTCTGGACAGGACAACCTATATCCTTCCGGAATTATCACATCTGTATCAATCCATGATCCAGGCAAGCCCCATCGACCGCCTCTTCCACGCCGCCCTCCGGTCGGACGAGGAATTTATACAGACCCTGCAGCAGGTGCTCAAAAACGATCTGCGGGTGAGCGTGCGCGAACTCTCGGAAAAAAGCGGGATCGCACAGAGCACCCTCTATAAGATTCTCAACGGAAAGCGCTCCCCGACCCTCTCCACCCTGAGGATGATTCTCAACGCCGTCCGTTCATTCTCTCAGCCCTCGGGCGAGGCGTTCATAGGCCTGATCGCCGCACGCTATGTGCTCGAGTCCATCCAGGAGAGGACGACGGTGATCGACGGCCAGCAGATCCGCGTCCGCGAGTACCCGGTCTACACCTTTGAGGACGCCATCGTCGCCGCCGTGCGCGCCGAGCGGGAGGGGGCTATCGCCGTCGTCTGCGCACCGATCGCCTCCTCGACCATCGAGCAGGTGGTCAGGATTCCGGTGACCACCATCATGCCGAAAAACAGCGTGCAGCGCGCCATCGAGGCGGCGGCACGGAAGGCGTGGCTTTAATCTCGGAGTGTACCTCATAACGTAGTGATGCAACGAGATCTGGTGCGGCGGGGCAGACTCAGTGATGACCGGACCGGTGAGGTGATGCACTTTCTCTCCTCGATGGCGGCCGATCACGAGATTGCCGATATGGACGTGCTGGTGGATATGGCCCACCTCCTGATGCTCTCCCGTCAGGGTATCATCGACCGGGCGGCGGCCGAGGCGCTGATGCGGGCCCTCCTCGGCTTTCACCGGGACGGGATCCCGGCGGAGGCGTACGACGAGCGGTTCGAGGACATCCACGCAGGCAAGGAAGCGGTGCTGATCGGGCAGGTCGGCGAGGCGTTCGGGGGACGCCTCCACATGGCCAGGTCACGGAACGACGAGGTGGCGACCTGCATCAGGATGCGCCTGCGCCAGGACCTCCTCGCCCTGATGGAGGAGACCTGCCGCCTCAGAGGGCTGCTGCTCGACCTCGCCGGCGAGCACCGGGAGACGATCATGCCCGGGTTCACCCACCTCCAGCACGCCCAGCCCACCACGCTCGCCCACCACCTGCTCGCCTACGAGCAGGCGCTCGGCCGCGACTGCGGGCGGCTTGCCGGCGCCTACGCCAGGGCGAACGAGTGCCCCCTCGGTGCGGCCGCCTTCGCCTCGACGGGTTTTGCGATCGACCGGGAGATGACCGCGGCCCTCCTGGGTTTCGAGCGGCCCATGGGCAACTCCATGGACGCCGTCTCGACGCGGGACTTCGCACTGGAGGCGCTCTGCGCCTGCGCCGTCCAGATGGCGACGGTGAGCCGTCTCTGCGAGGAGATGGTCGTCTGGAGCACTGCCTTCGTTCGGTTCGTGACGCTCGCCGACGGCTACTCCTCGACGAGCTCGATCATGCCCCAGAAGAAGAACCCGGACACCGCCGAGATCATGCGGGCGAAGGCCGGGACCGTCTCGGGCTCCCTCGTCGCCGCCCTGACGATCACGAAGGGGCTGCCGATGAGTTACAACCGCGACCTTCAGGAACTCACCCCGCACCTATGGCGGGGCGTGGAGGCGGTGCACCAGAGCCTCGGCGTCCTGCGCGGGATGCTGGCGACGGCGACCTTCCACCCGGAGCGGATGGCGGCCGAGTCGGGCTGCGGCTTTTCGACGGCGACCGAACTGGCCGACGTGCTCGTGCGGGAGTTCGGTCTCCCCTTCAGGACGGCACACTCGATCGTCGGCCGTGCGGTAAAGATGGGGTCTCTCGACCTCGACACCCTGGAAGCGGCGGCAACAGAGGTCGCCGGGCTCTCGCTCCGTGAGCGGGGGCTGACGGCTGAGCGGGTGGCGTCCGCCCTCGACCCGGCCCTCTCAGTCGCCGAGAGAAAGGCGATAGGCGGGCCCGCCCCCGTGGAGACGGCGCGGGCGATCGCGGAGCGGCGGCGCCTGCTCGCAAAGGACGAGGCGGCGGCGGCCGCACGCAAAGAGGCGGTTGCAGCGGCGATCGCCGGACTGATTTCGGAGGCCGGGAGGCTTGCAGAGCATGAGTGAAGCATTTACAACCGGCGACATCGTCGCCGCCTCCTGCCGGGGCCAGCCGGTGGAAGGGATCTATATTACAGACCGCGACGGCATGGCGGTCGTCAAACTGGGCAGCGGCTACAACATCGGAGTGGACCCGGCGACCTGCACCCTTGTTCGGAAGAGCGGCGGGATGGCGGTGCCCGCACCCCCGGCGGTCGAGCAGGATGAGAGCCTGCCTGGATTTGCGATCATCTCCACCGGCGGGACGATTGCATCGAAGATCGATTACCGGACCGGGGCGGTGACGAGCCAGTTCACCGCCGACGATATCCTCCGGGCGATCCCGGGCCTCTCCTCGATCGGCCGCTACCGCGCCGAGGTGCTCGCCACCATCCTCTCCGAGAACATGACGCCTTCGATCTGGCAGGAACTCGCCCGGTCGGTCTATGCGGCGATCCGTGACGGCGCCGCCGGCGTGATCGTCACCCACGGCACCGACACGATGGCCTACTCGGCCTCGGCCGTCTCGTACATGCTCGACACCCCGGTGCCGGTGGTCTTCGTGGGCTCCCAGCGCTCGGCCGACCGCCCGAGCAGCGACAACATCATGAACGCCATGTGCGCCGCAGCAGCCGCGGGTTCAGACCTCGGCGAGGTCGCCGTGGCGATGCACGCCACCACCAACGACGATTTCTGCACCGTCCATCGGGCGACGAGAGTCAGAAAGATGCACACCTCGCGCCGGGACGCCTTCCAGAGCCATGACATGGCCCCGATCGGGCGGGTGGATTTCCCCTCGCTTGCCGTCACCCTCTCGAACGAAGCGGTGCGCCGGGGCGCCTCGGCCCTCGCGCTGCACGACCGCCTCGAAGAGCGCTGCGGTCTGCTCTATTTCTACCCGGGCATGGCAGAGGGCATCGTCAGGGCCTACGAGGGCTACCGCGGTCTGGTCATCGCCGGCACCGGCCTCGGCCACATCTCGACCGGCTGCATCGGGGCGGTGCGGGACCTGATCGACGCCGGCGCCACCGTGGTGATGACGTCGCAGTGCCTGCACGGCAGGGTCTGCGACCGGGTCTACGACACCGGCCGCGACCTGCTGGCCGCCGGCGTGATCGAGGGTGAGGACATGCTCCCGGAGGCGGCGCTCACCAAACTGATGTGGGTGCTCGGCAACGAGTCGGACCCCGAGCGGGTGCGGGAGCTGATGACGACCGATCTGAAAGGCGAAATTGTGAGGAGGTCTGAGCATGGACTATAAGGCGCTCGGCCTGAAGGCCGGCATCGAGATCCACCAGCAGCTCGACACGGCCGAGAAACTCTTCTGCCGCTGCCCGACGACACTCCGGAAGACGGAGGAGCACACCGGCGAGTTTGTCCGGTACCTCCATGCGACAGTTTCCGAGATGGGCGAGATCGACCGTGCGGCGGCCGAGGAGATGATGGACCTCAGGCAGTTCCACTACCTCACCTACGACACCACCTGCCTGGTGGAGAACGACGAGGAGCCGCCGGCGCCGGTGAACAGGGAGGCCCTCGGGATCGCCCTCACCATCGCAAAGACCTTCGCGATGCACCCGGTCGAGCAGGTGCACACGATGCGAAAACTCGTCATCGACGGCTCGAACACCAGCGGCTTCCAGCGGACGGCCCTCGTCGCCATGGGCGGCGTCCTCCCGAACGACGGGATCGTCGAGACGATCTGCCTGGAGGAGGAGGCGGCGCAGCGGGTCGAGGGGAGCACCTTCTCCCTCGACCGCCTGGGCATCCCGCTCGTCGAGATCACCACCTCGCCCTGCATGTTCACTCCCGAAGACGTCCAGGCGACGGCCGAGTACATCGGCATGGTGCTCAGGTCCACCGGAAAGGTGAAGAGGGGGCTTGGCACGATCAGGCAGGACATCAACGTCTCGATCGCGGCCGGCGCACGGGTCGAGATCAAGGGCGTGCAGGAACTCGACCTCATCGCCGAGGTCGTCCGCCGCGAGGCGCAGAGGCAGGCGAACCTGCTCTCGATCCGCGACGAACTCCGCGCCCGCCATGCCTCGGTCGGCGAGGAGACCTATGACGTCACACCTCTCTTTGCAGAGACGGCGTCCTCGATCCTGAAGAAGGCGAAGGTGATCAGGGCATTCGTCCTCCACGGCTTCGCCGGCCTTGTAGGCCGGGAGATCCAGCCCGGCCGCAGGCTCGGCTCCGAGATCTCTGACTATGTGAAGAAGTGCGGGCTCGGCGGGATCTTCCATACCGACGAACTTCCGGCCTATGGCGTGACCGCAGAAGAGGTGGCCCGGCTGCGCGAACACCTCGGCGTCTCTGACGGGGACGCCGTCATCCTTGTCTCGGGCTCGAAAGAGAAGACAGCGTGCGGCGTGAAGCAGGCGCGGCACCGCGCCCGCCTCGCCTTCGAGGGCGTCCCCGAAGAGACGAGAAAGATGCTCGAAGAAGGGAGCACGGCGTACATGCGTCCCCTGCCCGGCGCCGCACGGATGTACCCGGAGACCGACGTCTTCCCGGTGGCGATCACCGATGCCATCTGGGATGGGGTCGGGGTGCCCGAACTCCTCTGCGACCTTGCAACGCGCTTTGAGTCCGAACTCGGCCTCGACCCGGCCGTTGCACGGCAGGTCGCCTACTCGGAGAGCCTGCCCCTCTTCAGGGCGGCCGTCGACGCCGGGATCAGGCCGAACCTGGCCGCCCGGACGACCCTCGCCACCCTCAAGGAGCTGGGGCGGGAGGGGGTCGCCGTGGAGCGGATCACCCATGCGGAGATCCTTGCCGTGCTCCGCGCGGTGGAGGACGGCACGGTCGCAAAGGAAGCAATCCCTGAGATCCTCACCGCAATAGCCGCCGGCACGGCGGTGGCCGACGCCGTCGGTGCGCATGCAGGCGGTATGAGCGACGGGGATCTTGCCGCCCTCGTGCGGGTGATAGTCGCCGATCGTGCCGAGTTCGTCCGCGAAAAAGGGATGCGTGCCCTCGGTCCGCTGATGGGTCTCGTCATGGAGGAGGCCCGCGGAAAGGTCGATGGAAAGAAAGTGAGCGAAGCCCTGCGGCAAGAAATTTCCCGGGTGATCTGAGCAACATCTTTAAACCCCGTATTGAGTAAATATATAGGGAGTCTGATTCTATGGGAAAAACAGGAACCACCACCTGGGCACAGGTGAAGAACATCTCAGGCAAGATCCGCCTGGTCAGGGGAAAAGAGGCGACGGCAAAGAAGCCGGGGCCGAACCAGCGTTTCAAGTCATCGTCGACACTGAGGAAAATCGCAATTCAGGCTGAGCGCCAGCAGGGCAGGGGCAGACCACAGCAGCGCCGCGGCGGACGCGGCGGTGCACGCGGCGGTGTGAAGATCACCGACCCGAGGATCCGCAGGCGGATGGTCCGGTCCAAGGCCTCTGCGATGGGCGTGAAGCAGAAGTCCAGATAAGGCTAAAGATCCCCTTCCAAATCATCTTTTATATCTTCTGCATCCATTCAATGTATGGATCCGAAGACGGCCGTTTTGCAGTATCAGTACGGTGAAAAAGCAAAATCCGAACTGATCCGTGCATCAAAACTGATCGGCGCGCTGACCGGCTTTTCAGATGCCGAAAAGGCCGGCGGGAAGAAGATGCTTCTTCTCATGCTCGAAGATATCCGTGCGGAGATCGAGTTCGCCTACAAGAGCACGGACAACGCCTCGTTCCAGAAGGCGATCGACGCCTTGGGCACCGTGATCGCCATGGTCGAGGACGCCAACTACCATGAAGCGATCCCGAAGGTTGCGGAGGCGGTCTCAGCAGGGACCACCGCTGCCCAGGAGGCATGGGAGGCGCTCGAAGGCCATGGACTCCTCTGAGTTCCTTGCGTTCCTGGAAGCCCGGCAGTCTGTCCGCGAATACAACGCCGACGAGGGCGTCACCGACGAGGAGATCTCCTATATTGTGAAGGCCGCCTCCTCGGCGCCGAGCGCGGGCAACATGGAGGCGTGGGATATCGTCCTCGTCAGGTCGGAGGACCAGCGCGAGGCGCTGGCCGACGCCGCCTACGGGCAGGAGCACATCAGAGCCGCTCCGGCGATCGTTGTGGTCTGCTCGAACTATGTACGTTCGATGTCTCGATACGGTGAACGAGGTATTCTTTATGCTCTTGAGGATGCAACCATTGCCTGCACCTATATGATGCTCGCGGCACACGCCCTCCGTCTCCACTCCTGCTGGACAGGCGCCTTTGATGAGGAAGCCGTCAGGGAGGTGCTCGGCATCCCCGGACACATCCGCCCGGTCGCCCTTCTCGCCGTCGGGAGGGGGGTCGTGCCGGCGGCGCGGACCGAGCGTATGCCGGTCGGCGAGCATATCCATAGAGAGACCTGGTAAGCTTTCCGGAACTGTGAGATTTCATGACCGATTACAGCGTATCACTTGAATCAGCATGGGTCATCAAGGACGTCAAGTCCCTTGACGACGCCATCGGGATCGCGATCAGCGAGGCCGGAAAACGGCTCAATCCCTCGGCCAAGTTTGTTGAGATTGAAAACGGGTTCATCCAGTGTCCATACTGCGAGGAGGACCTGAACTGTGCTCTCGTCGTGGCCAACACGGCGCTGGTCGGGCTTTCCCTTGACATGAAGGTCTTTAACGCCGAGTCGGCCGAGCACGCCTCTAGGATTGCAAAATCCGTCATCGGCAAGGCGCTCGGCAACATTCCACTGAAAATCACGGACGTGCAGGAACTATGATCAGCGTCGTCGGTCACACGGCGATCGACCATATATGTCGTGTGCCGCATTTTCCTGAGCGGCACACCTCGGTTCCCACCCGCGACCATCAGATCTTCTTCGGCGGCGGGGCGGCGAACATCGCCGCCGGCATCGCCACCCTCAATGAGCCCTGCACGCTCGTGAGCGCGGTCGGCTCGGACTTCCTGGGCAGCGCCTATGAACGGCGCATGGAGGAGCTCGGCCTCGTGCGGCAGTTTTTTTACGTCGACGACTGCCCGACCGCCACGGCGTTCATGTTCAACGACGAGGGCGGCGACCAGATCACCTTCTTCGACTGGGGGGCCTCCAGGGTGTTTGAAACAGCCGAAGCACCGGCCCTCGATTTCGTGCACATGGCGACCGCGGACCCGTCGTTCAACGTGAGGGTTGCGGAGAAGAGCGATTTCGCCTCGTTCGATCCCGGGCAGGACATCTCAAAATATTCAAAGGAGCAGTTCGAGTCGATCCTGGACAATATCACCATCCTCTTTGCAAACCGGCATGAGGCGGCGCAGATGGCCGGGACGCTCGGGATCTCGGTCCACGATCTTGCCGCCCGCGTGGAGATCGCCGTCTTCACCATGGACGCTGAAGGGTGCAGGCTCTGTATCCGCGACGAGCGGCAGACCGTCCCGGCGGTGCGCGTGAAGGCGGCCGATCCAACCGGGGCCGGGGACGCCTTCCGGGCCGGTTTCCTGACGGCGTACCACCGCGGCTATGCCCCCCTCCGCTGCTGCACCATCGGGACGGTGACCGCCTCCTTTGCGGTTGAAAAGGTGGGATGCCAGACGAACCTCCCGACATGGGAGCGGATGGCCGAACGGCACGAGCGGTATTTCGGGAGCCTCGGGTAGGCGGCCGGCGAGCCGCTCTTCCGGCAGAGGTTTTTTTCATAGTGAGAACCGATCCATAGAGGAGATCTATGAAAGAGCAGAGCGAGGGCAGCGACGTCAGGATGGCAGGTCTGTCAAAGTACATCTTCACCGCGCCGTCGTGGCCCCGCTCCCTCGCGATCATCGTCCTCCTCGGCCTGCTCATCGACGCGGCAAGCGTCAGGTCGGGGAGCATCGCACCGTTTTTCGGCACCCTTGCCTTCTCGGTGCCCGGTATCCTGACCACGCTCCTGACGCGGCCCCTTATCCGCGGCTCCGGGAAGATGATCACCTGGAACCGCTCGGCCCTGCTCGCGGCGGCCGGGACGGTCTTTGCAGTCATCGTCGCCGTTTTCCCGGTGGCGCTGGGGCTGTCGGCGTATCTTCCGCTCAGCTTTGCGATCGCGATGGGGCTCGTCTTCGGGGTCAGGCTGCTCGTGCTGGCGGCGATTGCCGACTACCACCTGTCCCACGTCGTCCTGCCGGCCCTGCCGCAGAGTGTGCTCGGGATCGCCGTTGCGTCCCTTTTCTTCGGGCCGGGCTATGTCGCCCTCGGCGCGGTGCTGCACCTGGTCTTCGGGTTCGGCTGCCTGCTGTTTATCTGGTTCATCGAGCGCCCGCTGAACAAGGGCTTCAATATCAGCGCCCTCAACTTCATCAACACCTTTATCGAGCACATGACCGACGGCTCGAAGAGGATGGAGGACTTTTTCAGGGATATCGGCGAGGAGGTGACGGTGCCGCAGGTCACCCTAGCGTTTGCCCGCGAGGGGAAGGACGGCATCCTCTTCACCGTCCCGAACGTTCACCCCGGCCCGATGGGTGAGATCGGCGGCGGAAACCTGACGAAGAGGATCCATGACGCCTTCTCCGAGGAGGTGCTCACCACCCACGGCTGCTCGACCCACGACTTCAACCTCGTTTCCGAGTCGGAGTCGGAGAAGATCATCGCGGCCATGCGGGATTCCCTCGACGGCGTCGGGTTCTCCTCCCGGGCCGGGCGATCGCAGCGCGTGCAGGCCGGTTCGGTGAGCGTGCTCTGTCAGCCCGTGGGAGACGCCCTGCTGATGGTCTCGACGCGCTGGCCGCAGAAGACCGAGGACCTCGATTTCGCCATCGGGATGACAGTGATGGCCGAGGGGCACAGCAGGTTTGCCCACTGCGCCTTTGTCGACGCCCACAACTGCATGGCCAACGTCGCCTCCCCGGTCACCCTGGGCTCGAAGGTGGGAAACGAGTACCTGGCGGCGGCGACGAAGGGCATCGCCGCGGCGGCGGGCGGCGCCGCGTATCCCTTCAGGGCCGGGGCGGCGCATGTGCAGATGCCGTTCCGCCGGGAAGAGGGGATCGGCGACATCGGGGTGCAGGCGCTCGTGATCGAGGTGGAGGGGCAGCGGACGGCCTATGTCCTCTTCGACGGCAACAACATGGTCGAAGCCCTCCGTCCGGCGGTGCAGTCGGCGATCGCCGGCCTTGTGGACGAGTGCGAGGTGATGACCTCCGACTCCCATGTGGTGAACACGATCAGCGGCAAAAATCCGGTCGGGATGCATGCTCCCCCGGAGAAAATTGTTCCTTATGCCGTCGAAGCGGTGAAGGCGGCGATTGCGGACCTCGCCCCGGCGGAGGCAGGGGCGGCGTCGGCCTGCTGCCGTGACATCATGGTCTTCGGGTCGAACCGGATCTCTGAGCTGGCGAGCACGGTGAACGTCATGCTCGTCTTCATCCCGCCCCTCTCGCTTGCGATACTGCTGGTGGCGTTCTTGCTGTCGGTGATCGCGTACCTGGTGATCGGGTGAGGGGGCGGATTGCCTTCTGACTTTTTTCCGGTTTGGTCGGCAACTCTTGTGCCGGTCTTTTCCTGCCGATTCAAAACCATCATCTTAATGGGTCAGGAAAAAGAGTGTTGTTAGTGCTTTCAGGGAGAAACGAGGACTGTTTGATGCATAGATGCATGGCGCTTCCCTCCCCTCGACAGATCCCACAACAGACACAATTCGCAGATTCGATCTCCACGTCCGTCTCCCCGGAGATCTGGATGAAGGCCGTGATGAAAGGCTACGGTCTTTCCTCTCGGAATATCACCGGATCAATCATTTCCCTCTGGAGTTGCATATGGAACAACCACACCTGAACTGGATCACCAATTTCATCTGGGGGATCGCAGACGGCGATCTCCGCGATCTCTATGTCCGCGGCAAGTACCGTGACGTCATCCTGCCGATGACCGTCATACGCCGCCTCGATGCGGTGCTTGAACCGACAAAGCAGACAGTGCTCGACATGAAAGCCACGCTCGATAAGGCAGGGATCACCAATCAGGATCAGGCCCTCAGGCAGGCAGCCGGGCAGGCGTTCTATAACACTTCACCCTTCACACTACGCGATCTCCGCGCCCGTGCAAGTCAGCAGCAACTCAAGGCGGACTTTGAGGCCTATATCGGTGGTTTTTCCCCGAACGTCCAGGATATTCTTGATAATTTTGAGTTCAGAAACCAGATCCCTCGCCTCTCGAAGGGTGACAAGATCGGCACCCTGATCGAGAAATTCCTCGACCCGACGATCAACCTGAGCCCGGAACCGGTGTCTGCAGCAGATGGTTCGGTGCATCTGCCCGGTCTGGACAATCATGCAATGGGTACAATTTTCGAGGAACTCATTCGCCGCTTCAACGAGGAAAACAATGAGGAGGCCGGCGAACACTGGACCCCCCGCGACGCCGTGAAGCTGATGGCGAGGCTTATCTTCCTGCCGATCGCCGATCAGATCGAGTCTGGAACATATCTGCTCTACGACGGCGCCTGCGGAACCGGCGGCATGCTCACGGTGGCCGAGGAAAAACTGGAGGAACTCGCCCGGGAGCATGGCAAGGAGGTCGCCACCCATCTCTATGGTCAGGAGATCAACGCCGAGACCTATGCCATTGCCAAGGCCGATTTTCTGCTCAAGGGTGATGGCGAGGCGGGGGACAATCTGGTCGGCGGACCCGAGTATTCGACGCTGGCCAACGATGCCTTTCCCTCCCGTGAATTCGACTTCATGCTCTCCAATCCTCCTTACGGCAAGAGCTGGAAGAGCGATCTCGAACGCATGGGCGGTAAGAACGGTATGAAGGATCCGCGTTTTGTCGTCGAACACGCGGGCGATCCGGAATATTCGCTCATCACCAGGTCGAGCGATGGCCAGCTACTCTTTCTTGCCAACATGCTTTCCAAGATGAAGCATGACACTCCTCTCGGCAGCCGGATTGCCGAAGTCCACAACGGGTCGTCGCTCTTCACCGGAGACGCCGGACAGGGCGAGAGCAACATCCGCCGCTGGACCATCGAGAACGACTGGCTCGAAGCGATCGTCGCCCTGCCGCTGAATATGTTCTACAATACCGGCATTGCCACCTACATCTGGGTGCTGACCAACCGCAAGACCGAGCCACCGGCGCGGAAAGGTGCAGCTCATCGACGCCACGCAGTGGTTCAAGCCGCTCAGGAAGAACATGGGCAAGAAGAACTGCCAGCTCACGGAAGAGGACTGTACGCGGATCTGCGATGTCTTCCTTGCGTTCGAGGAGACGGAGCAGTCGAAAATCTTTGAAAACGCCGCTTTCGGCTACCGGAAGGTGACGGTGGAGCGCCCCCTGCGCCTCAAGGGCATCGACGGCGAGCGGGCCTACACCCCCAGAGAGATCAGGGAGCTCAAGGAGAGCCACGAACGGGATGAGACGGCGCCGGCGGTGATCAGAAAGATCTACGCTCCAAAAGTGCAGGCCGACCCGATCCACGGACTCTTCGAGGCTGTCATCGACGGCAGGCGCCGGGTCGTGGAGTACGAGCCCGACACCGACCTGCGCGACACCGAGCAGGTGCCGCTCCTGGAAGAGGGCGGAATCGAGGCCTTCCTCCGCCGCGAGGTGCTGCCCTATGCGCCGGATGCCTGGTTCGACGAGTCGAGCGTGAAGATCGGCTACGAGATCAGTTTCAACCGCTACTTCTACAAGCCACAGCCGTTGCGGACGCTGGAGGAGATCAGGGCCGATATGCTTGCGGTGCGGAAGGAGAGCGAGGGGCTGCTGGATGAGATCCTTGGAGGAGATTTGCCGTGAGCAGTGTGCCATGCTTTTTGGACGAGCAGATCGAGGCGCTGGCTCGTGTGCTTGGTGAATGCGGGACCGGTTCGGATATTTCTCGTGCGCTGGATAATTGCGGGCTGGCGGACAGGTCCGGTGAGTCGACCAAGTGGCGGCGTCTCGATTGGATTTTTCTCGAATCACAGAGGCGATATCAATGTGCAAATCACGTGCTCAGCTTCATCAGATCCTTCCTCACTCCCGTTCGTTTTGCCGGGAGGAACGATGAGTTCGAGTTGCATCGTCAGGAACTCAATCTTGTCCTGGCTTTTTCCGGTCTCGAATATGGCCCTGACGGGGAGTTCCGGCAGAGGGAGGTTGCGCGAACTCTTGATGAGGCCGAAAAGCGTGTCCGGGCAATTCAGGCCAGGTTCCGCGGCAGGCGCCTGCACCCCGAGGTTCTGAAGTATTGTCGGGTCGAACTCTTGCAGGATAACTACTTTCATGCAGTCTTCGAGGCGACCAAGGGTCTTGCACAGCGTATACGTAATATGTCTGGAGTTCAGGCAGATGGGGCAGCGCTTGTGGATAGGGTCTTTTCAATCGATCGACCGATTCTTGCTTTCAACACCCTTCGGACCGAGACGGAGAGATCCGAGCACAAAGGTTTTGCGGCCCTGCTGAAGGGATGCTTCGCAGCCATCCGGAATCCCCTGGCTCACGAGCCAAAGATCCTGTGGGAAGGCGAGGACGATGCGGCGGATTACCTCTCGCTGGTCTCCTTGCTACACCGGAAACTTGACGATTGCGTGTCGACGCGGTTGGAGGATCATACGTGATCGCCGATCTCAAACCCTATCCCGCGATGAAGGACTCCGGCGTGAAGTGGTTGGGGGAGGTACCGGCGCATTGGGGAGTAAGGCGGCTAAAATACGTATTCCAACGCATAGTTGGTGGATCAACACCATCAAGCACGGAACCTGATTTTTGGGATGGGGACGTGGTGTGGATCACTCCAGCGGATGTCAGTAAGAATACGCGATTGAGTAACTCACTACGAAGGATAACACATAAAGGGTTGAAATCTTGTTCTTCTGAACTGGTTCCGCAGGGTAGCCTCATCATTACATCACGTGCACCAGTTGGCAACGTTGCCATTGCCGAGATAGAACTGTGCACAAACCAGGGTTTTAAAGCTCTGGTTTGTGCAAAAGATGTCATAAAACCTGTTTTTGGGTTTCATGTGCTTAACTCTTTGAAAGATGAGTTGCAGAGCCTATCTACAGGGACAACCTTTACCGAAATCTCCACAACCAAACTAGGAGATGTTCCATTCCCTCTTCCCCCTCTCCCCGAACAACGCGCAATCGTCCGCTTCTTCGACCACGTTGACCGGCGCATCAGGTGCTCCATCCGCGCGAAACGGAAGTTGATCGCACTCCTGAATGAGCAGAAGCAGGCTGTCATCAATCGCGCCGTCACCCGCGGCCTCGACCCGAGCGTGCGCCTCAAGCCGTCCGGGGTGGAGTGGCTGGGGGATGTGCCGGAGCACTGGAAAATATGCCCTGCAAAGTATTTTTACCGAGAAGTTGACGAGCGCTCGACAACTGGTGCAGAAGAACTGCTTTCCGTATCTCATATCACCGGTGTCACACCGAGAAGTGAGAAGAAAATTACGATGTTCATGGCATCATCCAATGTCGGGCACAAACTGTGCAATCCAGGGGATCTGGTTATCAACACGATGTGGGCATGGATGGCGGCACTGGGAGTTTCCAAGCAAAAAGGTATCGTTAGTCCATCATATGGTGTTTACAGACCCATCAAAGACTCTCAGTTACTCGGGGACTTTGCAGATCTATTAGAGGATTTCGAAATACCCCCTGCGAAAGTACTATGTATTCTCGGATCGATCCTTTTTCAATGAGTAATTTCTTGA
>ENA-ORXD01002023-ORXD01002023.1-sediment-metagenome-genome-assembly--contig:-NODE-2023-length-14623-cov-18.903685_pt1 | contig 14623 bp, 10 predicted proteins | sample MGYA00237862_ERZ511471 | MGnify/ENA metagenome assembly ERZ511471 | reverse complement strand
AACACTACACTAGAACTGGAGTTTCCTGAGTTTTGTATTCAGCCCGTTTCATCACAGAAGTTGAAACAGAGTTGAAAATCAGGGCTTTTGTTCCTTGGAGCGGTGTTGATGCCCGTTTTGTCGGCATAGAGAAGATTGTAGAGGCCGTCGGCAATGGCGTAGTTAAAGAAAGTCGGCACGCCAAAGAATCGTTTGGAGACAAGATAAATCCTTTCGACGAGCATTTTGAGCTTCAGGTTGTCTCCGAGATAGACGGACGCAAAATAGGCAACCGCCAGGATGAGCACTACCAGGTTCCGGATACTCGTATAATGGCGGACCCGGATGTCTTCCAGGTTGTAGCTCTGTTTGACGAAGCGGAAAGTTTCCTGTCGGGTAAAGGACTGGTGCGGTGCCTTAGCTTCTCGGCTCGTCTCCAGCCCCTCCCCATCAGAACCGCTCGTGAGGTTTTCCCTCAAGCGGCTCACCCAATGAGATTCGTTAAAAGGGTTATGGGTCTTATTGGTCATGACGTCGACTTTCACGTATATGCCTCCACGTTCCCAAGGGGCTGGATTTTCCAATCCCAAAACAGGTTAAGCACATCGTAGAGGTATTCGTTACTCCTTCAAAATAGTAATAAATACATAATCTGCCAGCGCACTGGATTGCCATTACTTATGCTGGCATTCCATTGCAATCGGTGCCTACGCGGTGGACGCACAAAAAAAATGACAAACTTACCTTGGAGACTACCTGAACCTTCTCAAGTTATGATTTGCATTGAGAAATGGCGTAATCTAGATCTCAGAAAAATGACTGACAGTGAAATTGATTCAGAATTATCTGAATTTTTAGATTCCCTTGAAATATATCCTGTTTCGACAATACAAAAATCATTTTCCAAACTTTGGAGAATTCGTCAGTTTAATTACCTGTTTAAAACGTATCAGATTGTTGGGAACCTCCAGCTTCAATAACATCTATGGGGAGATGCAATGCTAAAGGATGCCCAGTACTGTATGTCTCAGAAGACATAAATACTCCATTTGAGGAATTTAATATTGGTTTTGGCGAACAATTTTATGCAATTAAGTATAAATGTTTGGAAAGTTTAAATTTAAAAAACATAGTTCCTGAAGAATTGGAGTCTAAAGACAAAGATGGAAATGTGATTTATGACAAAGAGAGCATATTATCATATCAAATTTTGCGAGAGTTTGTAAGGTCAGAGTTTTTAAAACCAGTTGGCACTGGTACCAAATATTTACACAGAATTTCCGCATCTATTTGTAGAGTCTGGTTTCATAATAATGATTCTGACGGTTGGTTATACCCTTCTGTTCCATCACCGCTAAAGAAAAATGCTGCGATTAAACCTTATTCAGCAAAAAAAAAGTTGCAAATTGAGGATGTTCGTATCGTTCGTCTAGTACCTAAAAATGAGGTAAAAAGCCATAAAGATAGATTTGAGAGGCACCCATTTTATCCTTTGGCTAGAATAGCAATAGAAACCGACTTCATAGGTATAATCAATGAGAACATTATTAATTGGATGCCTTCGAATGACCTTGGATGGATATATTAGTGGTCAACAACCGTTCGAGCAGACCGATTTGAAGCTGGCCTCTCAACTACACACATTACATGAGTAATTTGAATCCTAATGTTTGGGATAAGGAGTATTTATGATATCAAGGTTCTCAGTATACGACTTTATCGCAGCCGTAATGCCAGGGATTCTCTTTCTCTGGGGAATTTCCTTTATATCCGGTTCGGATAAAATTCCTTTCACAGGTGGACTGGCCGAGACTTCTGTTTTGGTGACTTTGGGTTATGTGACTGGTTTAGTTCTGCAGGGCATCAGCCAAGGATTGACTGAAAAGATTATGTTGAAAGCTTGGGGAGGCTTTCCATCCGCAAGATGGCTTCTACCGGATGACAATAAATTTAGCAACGAATACAAAAACAAAATTAAGCAAATAGTTGCATCCAAATTCTCCGTTAAATCTGATGTCGCCCAGTCCAAAGAGGAACAACTCAAAAGAAATCAGGAGATCTTCTATCTTTGCTACAATGCTGTGGATAAGGAAAAGCTCAGTGACAGGCCTCAGATATTCAATGCACACTATGGCCTATTTAGATGCCTTCTGACGGCTTTCACTTTTCTTTTTTTATTTGACTTGGGTGTTCTTCTGTTCGATGAACCGCAAAAGAAGTCTGTTATCTTTGGTGTTCTTATTTTCACCTTTATCGGTGCGGTGGTAAGTTATTTCCGCACGAAAAAAAGGGGCGAGGATTTTGCCAAATCAATCTATGACCTTTTTTTGGTGCGATTTTCGGAACAGAAATAATTAGGGGGCAATAGATGTCGAACATAGCAAAAGATGTAATTATTCCTACCGATTCCAATGTGTTCCGAACAATATTCCTTTACGTCGGGCAAGGTGATTGCACTCTGCTGGCAGTCCCTGTGGATGGCCGCCATAAATATGTGTTGATTGATTCAAATTATGATGAAGGTGCTGGAGGCATAGATGTCATCAGACTTCTTGAGGACCTTTTTGAAGGGCAAGATAAAAGCCTAGATGTTTATATCAACACTCATCCTCATAAAGACCATCTTGGAAAGGTCAGGGAAATATATGAAAAAATAGGTATTGACCAATTATGGCATTCAGGGCACAAGCCTGGCGGTGAGCACAAGGATGCCTTTAAGGACCTGGAGTTTGTAATCAAGAAACTGGGAAACGAAAAAGTTTTTCGCCTCAGAGGCAGCAGGGAAGAGAACAAATTGGATGAAGAAGAAATACTGCTTGGCGATATAAATTACAACATATTGGCTCCCGCTGACTATGTATCTGATGACATACAAAACGAAAAGCCGGAGGACAGATATGCAAGGATTCATGAACAATGCGGAGTCATTCGATTCAAGTATGGAAAAGACGAGAAGCAGATACTTATCACTGGAGATGCGGATTACGTCGCATGGAAAGAACATATCACCGACTACCATAAGGACAGACTTCCTTCAACTATCTTAAGCGCTGCGCACCATGGTTCAAGATCCTTTTTCTGGAAAGATGCCGATACAAATGAAGAACCTTATAAAGAGCACTTAGATAATATCAACCCAACCTATGTCGTTGTCAGTGCTCCAAAAGAGAAAGAAAGCAAGCACGACCATCCCCATAAGGAAGCCATGGATTTATATAAAGATGAAGTGGGTGATGATGAGGTATTCCATCTGGGCGAGAAAAGAGAATGCATAATTGTGGACATAAATGCTGATGGGGGTATAGACCTCTATCCTGATGATGACTTGGTCAAGGAATACGGGAAAGAGGACGGCGATAAGGGTGGAGGCGGGACAAGAATAGTATTTCCACCCCCAGTAAGCAAAATTGACAAGAAGCCTATGGGTGCTTGATGGAGTGGTTTGCCCGACATACTGCCTGGTTGTATAGGGAGACAAAAGAGCTTTCAAGCAATTCCATCTATAAGGAACAATACCAGTTTATAGGTCAAACGCTCATATCCAGCGGCCAGGTTATAATTCATAAAAGCAAAACTGAATATTTTCCAATATTAATTGTATATCCGGAAGCTACTCCTTACATTCCTCCAATAATCTACATTCTGGAAAATGAAATAAGCGAAGAAGCGGCTATAGAATACTCAGAGCTTGCACCTGAAGGAATAAAGCAGCGCGTAAAAGATAATATCAAATTCTTCAATAGGCGTCATCAAAATGAAGATGGAAGTATTTGCTTTGTTGAAATGGGCGATCTACATGGCGAAAATCCTGAAATTTACCCTATTGAAGCTGTTATCAAAAGGTTAAGGATATGGCTCTCCGGAAAGATTCCAAAAGACAGCCTGGAAGTTGAGTTGTTTCATCATTTCCCGAACAGAACATATGAAATCCAGTACCTTCTCCCTGATTTGTTTTTTGACGAAAAGATAGTTAAAGGGAAATTCTACGCAGGACTTTCCAGCTATATTCCAGCCAACTTCCTTCCGGATAAAATTGGCAAGAAAACCTACATGGGTGTGATGATCTATGGTGAAACCCGAGCAGGCGTCTCACTTACTCCCAAACTCTATGTGAATGAGCAGCTGATTTTGTTTACTCCCATTCCCGATGTCAAACACCTAATCCTAGATAAACATAGCCAGGAAAAAGCAACTAAAATACGCGAGGGTAAATTGATTGAAGGTTACTGGTGGGAAATTTCTGTTGAGCCAGTACCATTTTCAAGCGTGAATGAACTTGCGAGGTACATTGGCAATGGTGATGCGGGCAAAGGAATTGATGAACTAGCGAATAACTTTCACTCGGGACTGAGCCTACTGCATGAATGCATTTACGTTGGCCTCAGATTTCCCGGAAGATTAAGAAAAACAGACTGGCAGATGTTCAGACTCAATAGAGGAAGTCGCACACCAATCGTTGGAGCTGACGACGAGGAGATGAAACAGAGGCTGCTCGATTATTCTATACAAGCAGTGTATCAGGAGTATTTCACCGACGATTATTTTCATATACGAAATACGGGAAGGGCTAATAGAGGCGTCTTAAAGGATATGGCGATATCCATTATCGGTTGCGGAGCGCTTGGTTCTGAGACAGCTGATGCACTTACCAAGGCGGGAGTGGGAAGAATCCTATTGGTGGACAAAGAGGATATGAGAGCGCACAATGCGGTCAGACACGTTCTTGGCATAAATATGACGAGTATTCCTAAAGCATTGGGCATGGCCGAACAACTTGTTAATCATAATCCATTTGTAAATATTGAATGTAACTTCTCAAATATCCTCATCTCTCGGATTGACAGCTATTTTCCAGAAAACACTATCGGAGTTTCCACTATAGCGGATGATAATGCAGAAGCTTACCTCAATGAACAGGCTGTAAACCAAGGAAGGACGATTTTTTACTGCAGGGCTTTGCGTGGTGGGAAGGCTGCTCGTATATTTAGGGCTATTCCCCAAACAGATGCGTGCAAGGCTTGTCTGGGGCTTTATCTCAAAGATAAAGATCCTATCTTTCTGGATATCCCAGAAGATGAGAGCCTCCCGGTCATAACAAACGAATGCAACAACCCGGTGAGGCCAGCGAGCGCAGCTGACATGAAGATTGTCGCAGGCGTATTTTCTCGTATCATTATTGATTTCCTACAAGGCGAGAATAGCGAGAACAATCATTGGATTTGGGGTTCTGAGACACTGGACGTGCTGCATCCAAGGAATTCAACGTATGGATTGATTCGGGCCGAGAGAATCCCACCTCACCCCAAATGTTTTATATGTCAAAAGCTTGAGGACAAGAAGATTCATATCATTAAAGAAGTGCTCGATTTCATGAAGAAGGAATCGACCGAGTCTGGGGAGGTTGAAACAGGTGGTGTTTTAGTCGGATATAGAAATGCTTGCGCTGAGTATGTAGTTGTTAAAGCGAGTGGGCCTGGACCGAATGCTATTAGAACCAAAACCCGATTCGAGAAGGATGAGGAATACTGTCAAAAACAGCTCTTGGATGCTTTCAACGAACTGGGTGAAAAAGGGCTTTATATGGGCGAGTGGCATTACCACCCCTCGGGCGGCAACGAACCCAGCGGGCTGGATATCAGGAGTCTGAGTGAAATTGCGGCCCAGGACAATTACCGAATAGACAAACCCATAATGATAATCCTGTCAAGAGACTTAGAATATGGAATAACAATTCATGACAAAAATAGTAAATGTGTTCGGATTCCTTTAAATATTATTCAAGATAATACAGATCCATTTAACAAATCGGACTCGTAAACTTGACGTTGAGCGTTAGCGTTATTTTAATAAAATAAATTAATGGATTCCCGTCCTAAAAAGGTTGAATGAACAAAATTTTTCTCCCATTGCGATCTAATTCCGGCTGGTTTGCAGACAAGGAGTTCTGTTCGCAATTTGAATGGAGACTAAAAAATTGTGTCGTTATTTACGACGAGATAATTATCCAGGATGGGAGATATATCTATAGGGGAGGAAAAAAAGGGAGTTTTGATTTTTTTATCCCATCTGATCAATTCAATAGAAATAGAGAAGAACACATAATTTGTGAAACCGGTAAAGATTTCGGTATTGAACTTGGTGGCCAAAAAATATTATGGGATATTGCGGAAACAGCTTATGAAGCCGATTTTTATCCTTTCGTTTATCATGCTGGAATGATCGGAAAGGAATACATCAAATGGGTTCCATTTGATCTTCCAAAGGAAGCGAAAAGCACTCCAAAAGAAATAGCCAAGAAGGACATTGAAAATCAAAAATTAAAACAACACCTCCCAGAATCCCACTACCAACAAAAAAATATTCTTGAATCGCTCTATTTTGATGCTTTTTTATCAATCCATCTGAATCTTCCATTCTTAACCGATTACCGAATGAGCCCAATTATTCACTGGAAAAACAAGCAAGTTGGGATGCACTTTGATAATACAATCGAAGATTTCCTTTTATCTTGCTGGATTAGCATTGGGCTTCCAGATTTTGGAACCCTACCATGGGAGGAGGTAATTAAAATTCGAGAATCCCGTGCAGGGAATGATTTTAGGAAAATGGTGTGGCAACTATCCTCTTTTATTAAAGATAATTATCAAGACACAAAAGATAATACTGAGCGTGAGCTTTTAGTGCAGCGAGTACTTTCGCAGGAACTGGTGAACCAGCTTCGTGCAAAACTCCCAAAACCTCAAATGGCGTTTTTTAATCTTGGCCTTAACCTTATCCCATGGGGTGGTGGTGTTGTCTTAGGTGGCGTAAAGGATCTAAAAGAATTAATCAACAAAAGAAATAGTTGGGTGTCCCTCATAGAACTTCAACCCAAACAAAAAAAATAATGGAAAAATGGACGGAAGAAATAACAGGGTCAATTTTCTACTGACTAACTAATCGGTGTTTAAGGCACTTGCCAGGAAAGAGTTAACAGCGGCTTTTACCAAATGTCGGAAACTCACATTAAATGATGATGTTTTATTTATTTATTTATTTATTCCAAAATCTCATCGTTCGTCAGTAATTTCCGGTTAGAAAATTGCACATAATCTTCTGCAATATTTTGTTAAAAATCAAGCTATTGGGAGCATTTTTTACTTGACATTTCCATGAAAGGCGTAACGCGCATTTCGTAAAAGACCCTATTATTACAGGAGGTTACGAAATGTTACGCATCGTTCGCCGTAGAGGAAAATATCTCATACCATCATTTACAAAATTATGGAAACCGGTTCAATTAATACTCCCAAACACACCACCACTAACGTCTCGAGGGAACAGGCCCCTGCAAATGGATTTTGAGCATCATCTTAAAGCACTCGTTTATTACCATCTGGAGGACCATGTGTCTGCTCAAGAGCTTATTCAGGAACTTCAAGAAAACGACTTTGCCCGGCAATATATTGCACCTCCTGACGGAATCAAGAAAAGCAGCTTCTCTGAAGCCATTAATTCCCGTGGGCTCGAGCAGTTCCTCTATGTCTTTGAGCAGCTCTACAGCCAGGCTTACCAGACTCTGCCTGTCCAGCATACTGAGCTTGGCGAGCTCATTGCCATAGATGGTTCCCTCATCGATGGCGTTCTTTCAATGACCTGGGCTGATTATCGCAAGGGATCCAAAAAAGCCAAAAGTCACCTTGGTTTTGATATCAACCGTTCAATTCCCCGAAAAGTATATCTGACAGACGGCAAAACTGACGAGAGGCCGTTTGTCAGCAAAATTCTCAATCCCGGCCAAACAGGGGTTATGGATCGATACTATCAGCACCACAGCAATTTTGATCTCTATCAGCAGGAAGGCAAGCATTTTATCTGCCGTATCAAAGCAAACACGAAAAAGACCTGTCTAAAATCCAACGAACTGCCAAAAGATAGCTTCATCTTTTATGATGCCCTTGTTTTGCTTGGCACCCCCTCTGTCAACCAAACTCAAAAAGAAGTTCGCCTGGTTGGGTATACCGTCGAAGGCATAAAATACTGGGTAGCCACAGACCGTTTCGATCTCACCGCAGAACAAGTCGCAATGGCCTATAAACTCAGGTGGGAAGTGGAAAAATTCTTTGCCTGGTGGAAGCGTCACCTGAATGTATACCACTTAATAGCCCGGAGCGAACATGGCCTGATGGTTCAAATTCTTGCCGGATTGATTACCTACCTCCTCCTCGCAATCTATTGCCATGAAGAGCATGGCGAAAAAGTTTCTATAAAAAGGGTCAGAGAACTTCGCAATCAAATGCGAAATGAAATTGCCCAGCTTGATGAGGCAGACTCCGAACCTGATAAACCAGGCTTGCAGAAGGATTTTCCTATACATGCAAGTCCTTAACCGGAAATTACTGATATGAAATAGAGTTTTGCGACTGTGTTTTAAATTGTACATAAAAAGATTTTTCAGCGTAAACACACCTGCTATTTGGATCAGGACGTAATAATGTTGCGACTGCGTCCAATCCGAAATCTTCTTGTCGAGGAATTGGCGCAACAGCCGCAAGCGACTTTAGTAGCAAGATCCCTAATTCTTCGTTTAAATCCCCAACACGGTAGCTTTCTAATCGCCGGCCAGACAAAGCGTTTCCCTATAAATTCTTAAGCATTATATGTGTTTTATTCATACAGCTACTTGATTTTCGCAGTTTTGTTGCGAAATTGGTTTTACTTCCGGTTATAAACTACTTCAGGATGGCAATCAAAATTGAATTGCCGAAGGGTATGGTATTGTTCACCCAGTGAATATATTAACCTCTGCGAGCCACCCTTGGTGAGACTATCATCATCAAGAGGTGCAGTAAACTGAACTACTGAACCATAACCCTGAACATGTCCTGCTCCGAAAAAAAAGAAAAAAACTCCATGCACGGTCAGTCCGCGTTTGCGACTATGTTCGTTTGCTCTGGCTCTGAGCATAACGCAACTGCCAACATTCGCCCGCTTTTAAATCCAGTTGGAAACGCCAGGACATCTTGAGATTAATCAGTGTATCTTTCCCTTCAACCGGCTCAAAAGAAACCTGCACGAACACACCATCATCAAACTCCGTGAATGACAGGGTTTTCATGACTTCCAGTGGCATCAGGTACGATGATCCAGAACCAATTGGTGCAACGAACATTGGAATATCATTCAAGCTTCCCACATAGTTTTCAGCCTTGTACTGCTTATCCCGGATAAACAGAATATCTTCCGGCCTCTCCACATGTTCATCGTATGTTCTTCTGATCCATTTCAGAAGCCAGAGTGGGTCAGCGCGACCTGCTACGAAAAGTACAGGTGTTCCTCCTTCGCTGCGGATTCTCATTGCAGCAGTTTTTATCTGCTGCCAGTAAGCGACCGGGCTATCGACCTCGACTGTCTGGGTATTAAGAGTTTTAAGCATACGCCCCATGACTGATCCGGCCACATGGCTTCTCGTAGTACGGTCAAACCACTCATCCTCATTGCTGGCCCTCTGCGCCATCGGTGGTTCGACAAATTCTCCCTTGTCCATTCTACTGATAGTCAAGCTATGCTCGGTATATTCCTCTGCTGAACTTTTGATTTCTCGAAACAATGAAACCGGTACATCAGCATTGCCTTTACTAAATCCCGATTGAGAACTCCACTTTGCAACATTGCTCATCCGCTCTTCGCTGACGTGCGCATCACGTAACTGATCCACCCGAAAACCTTCTATGCCAACCACTACACGTTCGACACCTGTATCTAATCTTGCAATTGCATCTTGGAGGTTTGCAGCAGCAGCAAATTCTGCTTGAACGCAAGAGAAAAGGGCTTCATACGCCAGAAAGTCCGCTTCAGTCAATCGAGTTCTCCATTCTTTAAGTTGTTTAACAAGTGCCCGTAAACCGTCGTCGTCCAGCATTCCCCATTTCTGTATTGTTTCCATCACCCGCGCAGATGGTGACCAACCTTCTTTCACAAACAAGCATAGGAGGACCAGTTGCCCGTCGCGCAAGGAATCCAGATCCTCCAACCCCAATCCTGAATAGATACGACCGGGCACCATGGTCTGTATTCCCTGGCTGGAAACCTCCTGAACCACATTGTCGAGCCGAGCCCGGTAACCCCGATGATAACCGCCATCGAAATAGTACTGCCGAAGTATGGCAACTAATAAATCTTCTACTTTCCGGACAGGCCACTGCTCTCCAATTCCGGACCCTCCCGCTCGTAAGGGTTTACCCTTAACTAGGGCCATTGCCAATTGAGCTGGCAAAGACTTTTCACATATACAATTTTTACCGAGCTGCAGCATGGCATAAAGCGAAACGCAAAATAGGTCAATCCAGTAGTTGTGAATGGAAGCAGTCCAAATTGCCTTTGGTGCTTTTTCCTCATCGCTTCCTGCCATTGAGAGGTCGATTACATTCCTGGCCTCTTCCCACGGCTTACGTAGAAGTTCCAGGGTCAGGTTCCGTTCATCCCGAATATAATAGTGGGTGTCATCAAATTGGAAATGGATTATGTTCCACCATTTTATGAGTGAATCGCAAAGCCATTCAGCACCTTCTTTGTTGCCGAGTGATAAGCTATCGAACAACATATACAAGGTATCCTCCAAGTGCCTTGTGTATAGCTGAGTGATTTTCTCATACTCCACCCATGCAAGTGATTCATCACGTGTTGGCGGGAAGCTGCCACTCTTCAGGGATTCCCAGGCGCCGACAAACTCTTTGATCGCGGTCTCATAGACTGTAAACGCTGGTACATTGAGCGTGCCGGGTTCACACGGACCATGAGCAAGCAACCCTTGCTCTTCTCCGATTCTAGACCACCATCGGTTCAACCGGTAGTGCAGCGAACGTACCAAATTAAGCAGATATGTCGAAATTTCTACAGGACGTACAGTCTCCAGTCTGCTGATCAACCAGTTAGATACATGCACCATGTGTCTAAAATAGGTGTCATTTATCGCAAGTCGATCAACCGCGGCTTCCAGAAGCCGACGATACTCACGAGCCCACAAGACATGTATCCGGGTCTCAAAGACATCGTTGCGGTTAACCAGATTGGCATAATTATCGCTTTGCCCTGCATCATTTTTAAAATCGCCAACCTGTAACAGAGCCACATGCAAATCCACAAGCTCATGCAATGCCTCCCGGAATACGACCTCTTCACCGGCTTCCATGGCTATCTGTACTTCAGTGATCAGTCCATTCAGAATGTCACCGGTACCCAGAGTCAATGATTTCTCAGTAGCCGGAGAAAGCACAAACGACCACCGAACCAGCCAACGTTCCCACCATCTAAGCCCTGTTCCACCTTCCGTACGACACAGCCCAATGTTACTTTCGTAGAACTCCCCTGGAACAGCTGGCAGGATCAATAGTCGATTATGGCGTAATCCGGTGAAAACTCCTGGCTGCTTCTCCGATGAAAGCGCAAGATTTTCTTCCCGCCGCTGCCAACTGCGCACGGCCAGTGATAGAAGACGAAACCGCACATCACTAATGATCCGTGTCCCTTTTTGCTTTACCGTAACCTGAACATCTCCCATGTTGCGGCCGAATGAGCTGGGGAGAATAGCTGTATTCAACTCGCTTTCGTTATCACCGTAAATAGGGCCAGGAAGCCAGCCGTAATGTATTGCTCCGCAAAACAGGTTATATTCAAGATTGCTGCGCATCTCTGACGGCCAGACATGATTGATTGAATAGGCTCGCATGATATCGGCACGGCGCTCGGGGCGAAGATAGTCGAATGTGCGGGCAAGAAACCAGATAACACCCAGGATATTGGCCAGGAACCAAAGCCCATCGACAATTAGCCATCGGGCTACAACAGAGTCGTCAGTTATTGACAGAAAGAAAAACTGAATTCCCATTGCGGTCACGAGAAAAAGTGCGCTCAGGCCGGTCAGGATAGCAGCGGAGTCATGCAGATAAATGTGCAGATTGGCCTTTGCGGAATAACGGCGCTGAAGCAATAAGGCAACGAATCCTATCACAATGGGATAAATCATCGCGGCGATGGTTGCCTGAAGCGACCATAAGGCAAAAAAGTACTCGTTAATATCGGAAAGTGGGTCAGTCGGTACTAAGTCAGTAAGGGCATAACGACTCCATACCGCTGCGGATAATGCAATAACAAAAGTCAGCAATAAGAGGGGAATTCGTACAGGATGATTTCCAGCGGCGATCAACGCCTTCTGATACCAAGGCCAAGCAGTCTCACGAAGAAACTCGTTTCCCCTACGCCATTCCCTTAAGTCACGTTTGAGTCTATAGCGTAGTGTATTGAGAATCCATCCTAGCATTCCCCACGGCCCCCTTTTGCAATTAATTGCAATGTCACGTTAATTCAGGTTTTAAACTACTTGTGGAAGGGCTTCTGCTGCGCCCCCGGTTAGTATTTTCGCAGAGTATCTCAATTTGGATTGATTTGTCATGTGATTGAGGTTTGTAGTGTTAATCTCAAACGTCATTCACAGCTGCCGTGAAACGCGGCAAAACCGTAGGTTTTGACCGTTTAACTCAACCCCATGGTTATAGCTTTAATATCTTAATTTTAGGTAGCGGGTTACTTTGAATTGTTTCACGAAAGGTCCGCTACGAATTTTATTCATTAACTCCCAATACATATTACGAGGGAATTTGCCGGTTACATTAACTGGATATGTATACTGATATTTGGTTGAATCGATTTTGTCGTAAGTAATTGATTTAGAAAATTCAGGCTCCAAATATTTATGAATTCCCCACCTTATATTGTTGAGAAACTCGGCAAGAGTGCTTCCATGGTAATTCAAAATGTCGTCATGAAATCTTTCATAAAATTCATCGAGGATCAGCAATGCTTCTTGAAAGCCAACTTCAATTCCATTCCTTTTAAATACTTCCCTGAGTTCTCTTACCACACCAGATAAACGAGAAAAGTTGTGTTTCGAAATGTTCCCACACATTTTCAAAAAATCAACTCTCTTGATAGATAATGTCGTTTCTATTTCTGTGGTCGGAAGCCAGATTTCGACTTTTATTTCTTGTTCGAGCCACTCCGAAAATTCTTGGCATGCTTCCGCCAAGCTACGAATGGAATTTGATATGTTAAAATGTGGAGTTGCGCATATTTGACGTATAGCGCCTAAATAAGATAAGCTCTCCCCCATAACGTGTTTGTCAGACTGGGAAAGAAAATCTACCAAAATTATATTGAAGAATTTTTGATGAGTAAGTGTTTTGAACATGACTGATGAATCAGGGTCTTTTATCGTAACTTGCAAAACTTCGTAATTGACCATTTCGTCAATTAACTCCTGAATAGCTTTCAGGAAAATTATTTCTTTCTCAATGTCTGTGAATGTCATTTTTTTTCCGAGTAACGTTGAAGTTAACCGACCGCCGGAGCGGCGAAGCCACGGAGGAAACCTGCAAGTGCAGCTTGCAGGCGGTCCGTGTTGACCGAAAATTTATAATTAGTGTCCATCCGGAAACCCCAGTTTTGAGATGACAAGGGGTGCTCGTAGCTGGAGGCGCACGTGATTTCCGCTACCCGGTAAAGTGATTTTAATGTTTTGGGCCGTTCTTTCTCAATTTTGGACGCAGTGACCCCTTGCTCGTGCTTTATTATGGCAACCTGCCTCGAGTTCTCAGGCCGCAGCCAGCTTCGTTCTGGCTAGGACCAGAAGGTTGTAGGAAACGATCGAACTCCAGACGTACCGACCGAATCCAGTCCAGCCTTTCCATGTGCAGCGATCAAGACCGAACGCGCGTTTGAGGGTGGATATCCCTGCCTCGATACCGGCCCGGAAGTTGCGCAGCTTTTTGTAAACCCAGGCACTCTTGGCCATGTCGAGTACCGACAGCCCCCGCTTCTTGGCAAAGACGGCATCCTTTATCTCATGCTCCTTGGCAAAGGCAAGGTTGTCCTGCGAGGCGAAGCCACCGTCCACAGATACCTGCCGGGGCATACGGCCGTACAGTGCCTGCTGTCTTTGCAGCAGCGGAGCGTACTGCTCCGTATCGGCCGGATTGCCACGCACGATCAGACAATCGAGGATCAAAGTCGAGGAGCCGCCCGTGAGAAAGATCTTGTGGCCGAACTCGGTCTCACGCCGCTTCTTGACAATGATGTCCGTGTGGTCCTCGAAGAAGGAGACCACTTTCTCCGAAGCGGCCACCTGCTCTCCCTTGAAAACACGACGGTCGGTCTGGTCGATGACCTTGTCGAGAATGCCGACGGCGCGCGCCAGTTTCTCAGCCAGGACTCGGCCGGCAAAGAGTTCGTCCATCACCAGCGCTTGATGGGCGGAGAGTTCCGGGATTGCCGCCACGGCATAGTCCCTGACCTTGCCGGCATACAGGAGCAGGTCCTGGTAAGCGCTCCGGCGAACTTGTTCTTTCCTGGTGTTGAGAATGGTCAGCACCCGCTTCTTGACTACTCGCCGATGATCGCTGAATTGATAGCGGGGAGCCGGAGTGAGCTCCTTGCCTTCGGCCAGCCAGCGGGTGATGATCCTGATCCCGTCGGCCAGTAGGGTTGAGTCCGTGGGATGGTGGATATCGGTCTCTACTGCGGTGGCATCGATGCGGACCTTGCGGCCGGACTCGATCTTTTCCTGCTTGGCGTAACCGATAATCTCCCGGTGCAGTGCCTCCCAGGTTTC
>ENA-ORXD01002022-ORXD01002022.1-sediment-metagenome-genome-assembly--contig:-NODE-2022-length-14629-cov-3.760789_pt1 | contig 14629 bp, 16 predicted proteins | sample MGYA00237862_ERZ511471 | MGnify/ENA metagenome assembly ERZ511471 | reverse complement strand
CGCCGCTTCCCAGGAAACTATACTTGCTCCGCCAGACCTTGCTTCCGGGTTCCCAAAGATTTCTCGCTGCGCTCGAAAGGACAGTTGGAAGTGTCATTTCCACTACCACCGTTCGTGTAATTTCGACGACCGCCCCTCATGTCATTTCGACGACCAAAGGGAGGAGAAATCTTAACGTCCCTTTCCAGGAAGCTATACTTGCTCCGCAGTATCACACCCCCGGTTCCCCAAAGATTTCTCGCTGCGCTCGAAAGGACAGGTAACGCTACAAGGGTGGGCGCGGGGCAGACGGCACCTCTGCATGCTGTGGTTTCCCAACTGCCCGCAACCCACAAACGAAACCCAACAACAAAACTGCCGACGCGTTAAAGATCAAGAGCTGCCATCCCTGGCAGCTCCGCGCATTTTTCCCTGTATTTAGCAAACACGATCAGCGCGTCACGCGTTCAGTACATGTTCCATCAGGAAGTTATAAGCCCATCTGGCATTATCCTCACTGGCGAAGTCGAAGGAGTACTGCCCCGCCGCGGTAACAATCGTGATCTGGCTGATCTTGAAGACAAGCCCATCATCCGAAGCCGCCACCGCGGTGATTTTCCTGTAAGGGATCGACATCATATTCTTGTGGTTAAGGATGACAGCCTGGTCATAGAAAATGACCCGCTTATCCGTGAAGCCAACAAACCCGGTAAAAGCGTCTTTACAGTCCAGCACCGCGTGCAGTTTCTCTCCCCGTACGAGGTGCGGTTCAATACGCCTGACCTGAGACTTATCATCACAGATCAGATCAGCTTTAGGTTGGGGTCTCTTGCGGCCGGCGTGGTTTCGTGGAGGGTTCATTATCTTTTCCTCATTTTTTCCCCTATTGTACTGTATTTTCCGGCCCCGTCCGCTTTGTAAACGTTATCAATTTGTTAAGAAACCATGCGATTCGCACCTATAACCCTCCGGCCAGGTTCACCAACCCGCCCAACCCGCCAAAAGCCAGCAAAGAGATGACCATAACCAGGATGAACACCCCCAGGGCAATGATCAATTGAGCCACAAAATAATGCCACCACACGGTGAACGCCCGCAGCATGAAACTGCGGCTGAACAAGGTGGTCTTGGGGATGGTTTCGCGGATGAAATCCGCCAGGGCTTTATTTTCTCCTGCCATGTGTTCAACAACTTCCCGCTGGGTTTTGTTATCGGACTCGGCCAGCGTGACCCGGTTTTCGAGCTGGGTGAGATAGGCTGTCAACTCGTTCAAATTACTGAATTTTACTGGTTTATCTGTCATGATCTCTTCCTTTTTCCAATTCGTAAAACATTTTTCCATTCCGCACTCCCTTCAGGGTGCAGGTTTTATACCAGTGATGGTTGGAATCTTCGCGGCAGACACCCTGCCCATTTGACCAGCGTCGAATCCATGCGGTTGGAGGGTGACACCGCGAAGCTTTCCTCTTAAACTATGATACGATTGGATAAAATCGGAAAAGTTTGAAATACGCGCCGCAGGTGTCTTGAACCTCAGGGGACTTTCCACGCGGCGGCAGGTTTATTGTTAAACAACTGAATTGACCCTTACCCAAATGGAGGGGACCCGGTATCTCAAGGAGGAACAAGCATGCCAACGATTGAAATCGCTAATATCACAAAATCTTTCGGCAAAAACCGCGCCGTGGACGGAGTCTCATTTGATGTACATGGCGGTGAAATCTTCGGCTTGTTGGGGCCAAACGGTGCCGGCAAGACCACCACCATCCGCATCATCCTCGACATCTTCAAGCCTGATTCCGGCAAAGTCTCTGTGCTGGATGGCCCCATGACCGAGGAAAAGAAAGACCGCATCGGTTACCTGCCAGAAGAACGCGGGCTGTACCAGGATATCAAACTGGAAAACTGCCTGGTCTATCTGGCCACCCTGAAGGGGATGAGCACCTCCGACGCCCGCCGCGAAATTGACACCTACCTGGAGCGCTTTGACCTGGCGCCCCACCGCAAGATGAAGGTTAAGGAGCTCAGCAAAGGCATGCAGCAAAAAGCCCAACTGATCGTCACCCTGGTGCACCGCCCACAGATCATCATCATCGACGAGCCTTTCACCGCCCTTGATCCGGTCAACACCCAGATGGTCAAAGAACTGTTGGAAGAGGAGCGCGCCAAAGGCACCACGATTGTAATGTGCACCCACCAGATGCACCAGGTCGAAGAAATGTGCGACCGGCTGGTGCTCATCAACCAGGGCCGGGCCGTGTTGTATGGCACCCTTACCGATATCCGCCGCCGCTTCGCCCGCCAAGACCTGGAAGTGCGCGCCCTCGACCCGCTGCCCGAAACCATTCCCGGCGTGCTGGAGATCCGCCCCAAAAACGGCTCGCACTACCTCAAGCTGGCCCCAGAGACCTCTCCCCAGGATGTCCTCAAAACCCTGGTTCGGCAGGATATCGCCATTGAGCAGTTCGAAATTGCTGTGCCGACCCTTGATGAGATCTTCATCCAGGTCGTGCAGCAAAAAGGAGAGCAGCCCGATGCGTAAATTCTGGCTGGTGCTATCCCATGAATACATGCGCCATGTTGGGCGCAAGCGCTTTATCCTCGTCCTACTCAGCGTGCCGCTCTTTATGCTGTTCATTTTCGCCATCGGCTTCCTGACCGCCTTCCTGATGAGTGACAACGACCCCATCGGTTATGTGGACCCTGCCGCTGTGCTGCAGGGGGTATCCTTCCAGCCTGAAAAGAGCGGTCCTTTCGCCGATCCGGAGATCTTGCACTTTCCCGATGAAGCGACCGGGCTGGAAGCCCTTCGGCAAGAAGAAATCCAGTCCCTCTTCATTCTGGCCCCCGACTTCCTCGAATCCGGCAATGCGCAGATGGTCTCAAACCATGATATCAACGAAAATGCTACCAGCGACTTCCAGAAGTTTGTCCGCCGGCAGCTGGCTGCCACCCTGCCCGACGAGGTAAGCGAGCGGGTCATCCAGGGTCCGGTAATGACTGTCCGCGCCCTGGAAGGCAGCCGCACCATCCAGGACACCGTCTCGCGGATTGTTGGTATTGTTCTGCCCTTTATCACCGCTATGCTCTTCATGTACGCTGTCAGCACCACCGGCAACTACCTCCTCCAGGCCCTGGTGGAAGAGAAAGAGAACCGCACCATGGAAATTGTGGTCACCTCCCTTTCCCCCACCGCCCTGATGGCTGGCAAGATCATCGGCAACATGCTGGTCGGATTGACCCAGCTGGTGTTCTGGTTTGGATTGGGCGGCATCTTGCTTACGGTTGGGCTGGTGGTGCTGCCGTTCCTCACCGGGCTGACGCTGAACTTCGGCGCGGCGCTGGTCTCACTCGGGTTGTGGCTGCTGGCCTTCATTCTCATTTCGGCCCTGATGGCAACCGCCGGGGTGGCTACCACTGAGTCTCGCGAAGCCCAGCAGTTCTCCGGCATTTTCTCCCTATTATTCGTCTCGCCAATGTGGTTCATGGCCCTGCTGATCAACCGTCCAAACAGTGTTGTCGCCACTATCTTCAGCCTTTTCCCCCTCACTGCACCGATCTCCCTCCCGATCCGAATGGGTGTGGTCGATGTTCCGGGCTGGCAGATCGTCCTTTCTTATGTTTTGATGGCTGGCGCTGTGGTGCTGTCTTTCTATCTGGCCGGACGGGCCTTCCGTCTGGGTATGCTGCGCTACGGCAAGAAGCTCACCTGGGGACAGATCCTCGGCCTCAAACGCAAACAATCGCAGGAATCCTAGAAAGGAGTGTACTCAATGAACAAGATCATGCTGGTATTGCGGAATGAGTTCCGCGCGGTGGTAATGCGCCCTTCTTTCTACCTCACCCTGGTTCTGCTGCCCCTGATCGGGTTTATCATCCTCACAGTTGCCGGTATCCTCCAGCGCAATGAGAGCGATTTCTCTCTGGAGCAATTCTTCACTCCGGCTGCCGCCCCTTCGATGGAAGGTTTTGTGGACCTCAGCGGCATCCTCGAAACCCTGCCGCCCGGTGCGGAGCAGCAGCTGATACCATATGACTCTGAACAGGCCGCCCTGGCCGCCCTCGAATCCGGAGAAATCGGCGGCTACTATCTTATCGGTGGCGATTATCTCGAAAACGGTTCGGTGGAATACGTCCAGAGAGAATACAACCTGCTCAGTGGTATGGAGCGGAGTGGAGCGATCACCCGTTTGTTGAACTACAACCTGCTCAAAGACCAACCTGCGCTGTACCAACGCATCAGCGGCTCGCTGAACATCCGCAAAGAACAGTTGGCTGCTGCAGGAGAAGCCGGGCCAGAGGAAAGCCCTGCCGCCCCGGTCCCCCAGGTGGAGGAAAACCCCTTCACCAGCTTTACTGTGCCTTATGTGGTAATGATGATTTTTTACATTGTCATCCTGACTTCTTCGTCCCTACTGCTGAACAGCGTCAACACCGAGAAGCAGAACCGGGTTATCGAGATCCTGATGACCTCAGTCACCCCGCACGAGCTGCTGGCGGGCAAGATCATCGCCCTTGGACTGGTGGGGCTGCTCCAGACCACTTTCTGGACTGGCACCGGGCTGCTCCTGCTGCGCTACAGCGGCCGGACGCTCAACCTGCAAAACGTGAACGCCGTTTCGCCAACCTTGCTGCTCTGGGGGGTGATCTTCTTCCTGCTTGGCTACGCAGTCTACGCCAGCCTGATGGCCGGCCTGGGCGCCCTGGTACCCAACATACGCGAGGCTTCCCAGGTGACCACTATCATCATCCTGCCAATGATCATCCCCCTGATGATGATTTCGGCGCTGCTCGATAAACCCAACGGCGGACTGGCAACCGGGTTGAGCCTGTTTCCCCTCACCGCGCCAACCACCATGATGCTGCGGTTGTCGGCCGGGCAAGTGCCGCTGTGGCAAACCCTGCTCTCGGCTGGCTTGCTGGCGGTGACCGCCTTCCTGATCGTGCGCGCCGCCGCCGGGATGTTCCGCGCTCAGAACCTGCTCTCCGGGCAATCCATCAATATCAAACGCTATTTCCTGGCCCTGATCGGCCGGGCATAAAAGACCTGTACTACGGATCAAAGCGGGAGAGGGTAGTGGTACCCTCTCCCGCTGATGTTTTACATTGTTGGCACCGCGCGCCTTATTGACCGCCATATTACCGGGCTCTCATTTTCCTACCAGCACAACCGCCAGGACCGCGATATCGATCAGCAGCCCGATGAGGCCTTTCTGCACGATCATCTCAAATCCCCCATCCCAGTACAGCAGCAGGAGAATCCCTGAGAAAACAGCCGATACCACTAACCAGGCGCGGGACCATTCAGCCTGAGCAAGCACCCCCACACCACTGATCACGAACAGCAGCGCGGCAAGGATGAACCCCACGCTGGAAATGGCACGCACGATGGAAACAGGCAGCATACGGGAAAGCAGCCAGGACTCTCCGGTCCATCCCATATCGGCTTTGAATTCAACCAACCGCAGACTGAGGGTGGCCATCCACAGATGAACCAACCCGTGCAGCATGATAAACACCCCACCCAATATCCTCAACATATCTTCCTCCTTTTTCCAGTATTCCCCCAATCATGGCAAGCTGTCAGGCGCTATCAGGCGCCCTGCTCATTGTTCTTCCAGTGCCTCCGCGGGCGCCGCTTCAGCGCGCTCGAAATGGAACGCGCACAGCGGGTCGCCGCTGCTGATCAGCCGGTCGCGGGTGAAGCGCACCCCGTGCCGCTCCGGGTCAATCTCCTCAAACCAGTTGCGGTCCCAGCCGCACATTACCCGGGTCAGCGCCGGGGCGCCATGTGCCTCGAAAAAGGCAAACATCAGGCAGCGGCGCACATCGGCGTAAAAATAGGTCTCTCGGTCGGTGCTGTAATCCACCTCCAGGGCGCGGCCAAAAACCCGGTTGACCAGCCGGTACACCCGTCCCAGAGGGACCAGCGGTCGCCGGAACAAAGGCAAAAAGCCCAGCCCGAAGCGCACCGCGAACCGGATGACGCCGCGGTAAGCCCGCCGCATGGCCTGGCGGATCAGGGCCACGCGCGCCGCCTGCTCGGGCATCGCCGGGCGGATGGCTTCATCAGCGGCCAGCAGCAGACACAGCAGCCACAGCAGCCAGGCTGGAAGGCCGCGCTGCCGCCAGGGCTGGTTCTCTCCACGCAGCGCCCGGGCGCGCGCCCGCACTCCCCGCCGGAACGCCCCCAGGCTCTGCCCAAGCGGCAGCCCCTGATAAAGGTGTCTCAACATCGCATTGCCAAAAACCTTGATGATCCAGACCACAATACAATCCTTTCACCCGGAACCTACAACTCCATTGTAGGATAATTCTGGCCGCCTGTAAATCCAGGGTTTCAAGGCAGTTGCAAGGGAGTTCTCTACCCTGGCGCCTGACCGCTGCTTTTGCGCAGGTTTTCAGCGTACAATCCCGATCTGCCTGGTGATATCATGCCGTACCATTAGACGCGCACTTAAGATATACTCACAATGGCAGAAGACAGGGCGCGCCCTGTCTCCAACCCTCGTTTAATGGAGGTCAAGGGCAGATGACAACGCGTTCTGAAAACCGGCATACCCCGCCCATGCGGTCCGATTGGGCATTCACCTATCCGGCAGAGATCATGGTGTGCGGGCCGGACGGCCTGATCCTGGAGATGAACCAAACCGCGATCCAGCTATACGAAAAAGAAGGCGGCGCGGCAATGATCGGAAGCAACGTCTTCGACCACCACCACGAGCCGGCCGCCAGCCAGTTGCGTGCCATTGTCGCCCGGCAGCAGGTCACCACCTACACCACCCAGAAACAAAACCGCAATACTCTCGTGCGCATCGCGCCGTGGTACCGCGATGAACACTATGCCGGATTCGTGCTGATCACCTTCGAACTGCCAGAGCACCTGCCCAATATTTTTAAAGAGTGACCGGCCAGACTTCCGCCCTCGCCACCTGGCAGCCGCGACCAATCAGCCGTAACTGGCCAGACGCCCAGGGACAAAATTGGCTGGTTGGCGGTTGGACAAACCAGGTGGTTGGTGGTTCAATAGAGATCATCTTAAGAAATAATCAGGGAGGCTGATATGAAAATACTGGTTTTCGGCGCGGGCGTTCTGGGCTCGCTGTATGCCGCCCGGCTGCAGGACGCCGGGCATGATGTCACCATTCTGGCGCGGGGCAAACGCCTGGAGCAGATCCGTGAACACGGTATCGTATTGCTGGACTCTTCCTCCGGGCTGCAAACCTCCACCCAGACAGGTGTGGTGGAAACGCTCGGGCCGGATGATGAATATGACCTGGCACTGGTAGTGGTGCGCAAGAGCCAGCTGGCAGACGTGCTGCCTTTGCTGTCCGTCAACCAGCGCATCCCTTCCTTCCTGTTTCTGGTCAACAACGCTGCCGGCCCCGCTGCCCTCATCGAGGCCGTCGGGCGCGAGCGTGTTTTGTTGGGCTTCCCCGGCGCGGGCGGCACCCGCCAGGGGTATTTTGTGGAGTACGCCCAGGTTTCGGGCAACACCCAACCCACCACCATTGGCGAGCTGGACGGCGCGCGCACCGCGCGGGTTGAGCTTATCGCCATGGCGCTCCGCGAAGCCGGTTTCCCGGTCAGCATCTGTTCCAACATGGACGCCTGGCTCAAGACACACGTTGCCCTGGTCAGCCCGATCGCCAACGCCCTTTACCTGGCCGATGGCGACAATTACCGCCTCTCCAAAACGCGTGATGGGGTGGTGCTGATGGTGCGCGCCATCCGGGAAGGGTTGAAAGTGCTCCAGGCCAGTGGGATTCCCATCACACCGGCCAAATATCGTTACCTGAGCCTGCTCCCCGAGCCGCTCCTGGTGCGGATGCTGCAGAGAGGACTGGCCACCCAGCGGGCCGAGCTGGTACTGGCCCGCCACGCCAATGCAGCCCGCGACGAGATGGGTCTGCTGGCGGTTGAGTTCAAACGGCTTGCCGCGCGCTCCGGGGTGCCCACCCCTTCCATGGACCTGCTGGCATCGTACATCGACCCTGAAACGCCTTCCCTATCTGAGGGCAGCGCTTCACTCTCACAGAACTGGCATGGACTGTGGGCCATTTTCGGCGGGGTGGCTTTGCTCAACCTCGGGCTGGGCCTGCTGATCTCACGGGGCAGGAAGAAGCGCGGCCGGACTGCTAAAAAATAGCCCTTAAAAAGACAACAGAGGCGCGTAACCGCGCCTCTGATCTTATTTCCTTTCACGGGCCGCGCCCGGTTACAGGGCATGCTCCACCCAGTTAACCTCACTCCCGGAGAATTGAGACGCGCGCCATTCCTGGCAGCGCCGCGCCAGACCGCTCACTGCCTGGTAGTAATCCGGCTCACCGCGCCGCACGCGTTCGTATTCTACGTAAGGGCCCAGCTTCTCCCAACTCTTGACAACCATCAGGCTCATCCACGGCAGGATGGTCTCTTCGGGAATCCAGCGCGCCTGGGTCAGGAAAGCGACCCGGTCGAGCGAGTTCAACACCCGCTTTACGGATTCGCGCCCATTTGGCGGGAGCATCACCAACCCCTGCTCCGGGTCATCCGGCAGGTTGAGATACACCCAGCGGCGGGCATCCACATTCTCCGGCGAATTCAATTCCTGAAACAGGCGATCGGCCACATCCAGGTGGCGGGCATTGGTGAGTTCATCCAGCTCGCGGTATGCCACAATTCCCCCACCCAGCACCGCTGCCGCAGTCACCGCCGTCGAAAGCGCTTCCAGCATTGGCCAGAACCCGGTCTCCACTTTCAGCGCCGCCAGAACCAGCCACACTAAAAACAGCCCGCCGACCCACACCACAAACCCGGCCGCCGTCACACCGGCGATCACCCATAAAACGCTGCGATTCGAAACCATTTTTTCACTCACTTCCACGCTCCCGCTCTTCCTTGTTCACACTTACCATTATAGCGATTCCACGGCTTTCCACCCCGCGTTTTCAGGCCCATCAGGTGCCGCGGGTGTACACCTCCACCATGCGCCCTTCCTCTTCCTGAGCGCGGGCGCGGGTGAAACCGTAACGGGAGAGCTTGCGGGCCAGAGTCTGGTCGTTGGCGGAAACCCAGGCCTCCACCACCAACCCGCCGGGCAGCTCCTTGAGAGCCGCGTCAATCAGGTCGCGCATCAGCTCGGTAGGACGGTAGCGCGCCTCGATCAGTACCGACAACACCACTGCCTCGGGATATTCATACACCCCCACGTAGCCGGCCATCTCTCCGGCTTCATTCTCAGCTACCAACACCACCAGGGCCTCCGGGCTGAACAGCTTATCATAGGCCGTCTCCGGGGAACTCATCTGTCCCACCGGGAAATTTACCGCCCAGGGGTTATCGGTCACAAACTCGCGCGAGATGCGCGTCAATCCCTCTTCATGCCCCGGCCGGGGAGCGATCAGTCTCATGACTGCGCCTCCCCCCGACCCTCTGCCGGCAAATTGGCAAACAATTCGTGAATATTGCCTTCAGGGTCAGAAAAGAAAGCCGCGCGCTGGCCCCAGGGCATATCTTCTGGTGCCCGGACCAACCCGCCGCCAGCCGTGATGACGCGGTTAAACTCCCGGTCCACTTCAGCGGGGCTGTCACAGGGAAAAGCCAGCTCCACCCGCTGGCCCCGCGGCACGATCGAATATGCCGCCGCGCTGACCGTATCCACCATCACCCCGGTCTCGCACACCGCGAAGCGCACACCCTCACTGTGATATTCGACATACGCCCCCAGCTCGGTGACCGGCTTGAAGCCCAAGACCCCTTCGTAAAACGCCCGCATGGCAGGCAAATCTCTTGTAAGCAGGGTGATTAAAGCAATTTTTGGTTTCATGAAATCCTCCGGAATTCAGGATGAGCCAGTAAATGTTTCGGTGTATTTAACTATACCGAAACCGAGCGGAAAAGAAAACCACCAGCGAAGGGAATAAGCCAGTTTTGCCATTCTGGGGAGGCAGAGCCGCGGCAACTTCCGACCGGCACACGGGAAGGTGGGCTGCAGAAAGTGCAATATTCAAAGCCGATGGGGTAAAATTGAGAAAATGAGTATATTTTATAATCAAGGAGATTTACAATGATCGATTCAGATAACCGCCCGTGGGGGCGCTGGGAAGAGTACTTGAACGAACCGGGATACCGGGTCAAACGGATTGTCGTCAACCCTGGAAAAAGGCTATCGCTGCAGAAACACCACTCACGTGCTGAACACTGGGTGATCGTGAACGGTTCCGGGAAACTGACTCTGGATGACTCCGTGCGGGAGATCGCCTCCGGTGACGCCATTTTCATCGAAAAGGGCCAGGTTCACCGGGTGGAAAACGATGGCGAAGATTTCCTGGTAATCATCGAAACCCAGCTGGGGGTTTGCGTGGAAGATGACATTGTCCGCCTGGAAGATGACTGGGGACGGGTATCCCCCTAGGCCATTCAGCATGCCTTTGATGTCACCGACAGGCGCAGGGTGACGATTTCCACACGATAAAATCGCAGAGCTGGGGCTGCCGCGCCCTGCCCGCTTTTCAAATACAATATCCTTAGCCCAAACAATAAGGAGAACACAACCATGCCGGAAGCCATCTTTCAATTCCCACCAGACTTTTTGTGGGGCACAGCGACTGCCTCCCACCAGGTGGAAGGCCAAAACACCAACAACAACTGGTACGCCTGGGAGCAGGAAGACGGGCGCATCCACAATGGCGACAAATCCGGGCTGGCCTGTGATTGGTGGGGCGGCCGCTGGAAGGAAGACCTCGACCGCGCCCGCGACACCGGCCAGAATGCCCACCGCATGTCGATCGAGTGGAGCCGCATCCAACCCACGCCTGATCATTGGGACGAGACCGCCCTGGACCATTACCGCGAGATCCTGCGGGGGATGGCGGAACGCAAGCTGAAGCCGATGGTCACCCTGCACCACTTCACCGACCCGCTGTGGTTGGTGGAGCGCGGCGCCTGGGAGGATGACAGAACGCCGGAGCTGTTCGGGCGCTACGCCAGCAAGGTGGTGGAAGCCCTCCATGAGTTGGTTGATCTGTGGGTAACCATCAATGAGCCCAACGTGTACACCTACGGTGGGTATATGGGGGGCGGCTTTCCTCCCGGCAAGAATGAGACCGGGACAGCCTTCACCGTCCTCAAGAACATGGTACGCGGGCACGCCCTGGCCTACAAAGCCATTCACGACCTCCAGCCCAAAGCCCGGGTGGGCATTGCCCCCAACTACCGCAGTTTTGCGCCTGCCCGTTCCTGGATGCCGCTCGACAGGCTGATGGCAAACTTCGTCTCAAAATCCTACAACGACGCCTTCCCCCGCGCTCTGGTGGACGGCAAACTTTCCTTTGCTTTTAATAAGACGGAAATCCCGGAGGCCAGCGGCACAATGGATTTCTTCGGTATCAATTACTACACCCGCGACCTGGTCAGGTTCGTCCTTTCCCCGGAGAAGCTGTTCAACGAGCGATTCTACCCGGAAGGCGCCGAGCTTTCCGACACTGGCTTCCTGGCTAACGTTCCTGAGGGACTTTTTGAAGGCTTGAAATGGGCCAAAGGTTACGGACTGCCAATCTACGTCACCGAAAACGGGGTGGAGGATGCCAACGATGACCTGCGCCCGCGCTACCTCATCCAGCACATTCACCAGATGTGGCGCGCGGTCAACTTCAACTGGGATATCCACGGCTATTTTGAGTGGTCGCTGGTGGACAATTTTGAGTGGGAACGCGGCTGGAGCCAGCGATTCGGGTTGTGGGGGCTGGATGTTGACTCCCAGGCCCGCGTCCGCCGCGCCAGCGTGGATATGTACGAGCGCATCTGTAAGGAAAACGGGATCTCCTCCCGGATGGTGGAAGAATTTGCCCCCGAAGTAATGGATAAACTTTTTCCCGGTTTCAAAGATTTCAAACAAAACCCATAATGATCCAAACCATTCCAGCCAGAGAGTGGGCACAAACCACCCTCTGGCTGGTTTTTATTTAATCAGACCGGTGAATCCCCCCGCCCAGAGACCACCAGCGGTTCACAGCCAGGATCACGGCGGCCTCGCCCAGCAGGACGATGAACGGCATCCAGAATCCGGTATAGTTCCATAGCGCGATTGGCACCGGGTTCTGGAACCTGAAAACCAGATTGGTTGTGGTGATGACAACAAAATAGAACCCGGAAAGGAAAACCTGAGGCAAAACAGCCAGCACCAGCCCCACTGCCTTCCCCGCCCATCGCCGGGCGTCCTTCATCACCATCAGTCCGCCAGCAGTCGTTGAGAAGACACCCGCCGCGCCCAGCAGATAATCCAGGATGCCGCGCTGGATCATGTTCGCGCTGACCGAGTAAGCATTGTGACGGGCCAGGGCGTATGCCACCTGTGCAGCGGCCAGAATGCCCCCAGCCAGGAAGGCAGCCCGGTAGCTGGCCAGCGGCTTTTTCTGCCGCAGGGTTTTGAGATACACGATCACGGCAAAAACCGCCAGGAACACCAGCGAGATCAGATCGTACACCACCCCGATCACCACCCAGGTGTGGTCGAAAGCATCCACCAACGCGTCGCCAACCACCCACCCAAAGGGAGGCTCCGGCGAAAGCGCAATTTGGAACGTTCCACCCAGGTGGTGGAACAGGATATATTTATCCCCGCCCAGGTCAAGAGTCTGCACATCATTGTTGTAAAACCAGTCCTCTTCCGAAGCAGACGCACCACCCACCGTGAGGAACCGGTACCGCGCCCCGTCTTCAATCCTTACCGGCAGGATGCCGCTGACCGCCGATTCCCCCTCAATGACCCGGATGCCGTCATCGAGGATGCTGTCTGAAGTGACCCGGTAGGGCTGGCCTTCCGACAGGTACACCCGCGGGTCGCCCAGCATGAAATACAGCGGGGTATTGAACGCAAACCGGGCTGTCATCCTGTTCTGCACCTGGGCCGCGATCCCCACCGGGAAGCCTTCCCAGGTGTAAACCCCGGGCACCGACAGGCCGTGCCGCATCATACCGCCGCTCGACATCGGGCTGTGGACATGACCAAGATAAGCCGCCGCCCCACTTTCCACGAACCCCAGCGAGATGGTATCGCTGCGCCAGGGCTGAAAAGAACCGCAGGACGGCGAGTGGATCACTGCCGGCTTAAGCGCTGGCAGATCCGCGGCATACAGCTTATCACTTTCGCCAAAATCTTCCGATTCGGTGTTCCAATGCCACTTGTCCGCCGCCACATGGCGCGCCCAATAAAAGTAATCCGCCTGCTCCAGAGTGCTGATCAGGTTTTCTTTGTTCAGCTCCATCTGGCGGACCTCTTCCCCGCTGAAGTCAAAAATGGCCTGCACAAATTGCAGCTGCCCCTTCTCAACATCTGTCCCGAGGTAATTATTCCCTTCGCTGGCCAGACCACGCCGCGCCCACAGTTGTTCCGCCTTTTCTATCGTGCTGCCGGTGATCATCCCCAGGGCCGGGTAATACCCCGTATTTTTGAAGATACTGCCCATATTCAGCAGCCGCGCTTCCGTGAGGTTGCCCGGCGCAGCCACCAGGAGAATGAAGCGGGGATTGAATTTCAAGGCGTTGGAGAAATTATGCGCCAGTTCAAGGTGTTCGGCACGGGTTATTTTCAGCGCCAGCTCGTAATAAGGATCTTCAGGAGCGCACACCACCACAGTTTCTGCGATCGAGTTCCGGCTGGCGGACTTCCCCAGGTACAGGCTGTTGCGCCAGGTCCACGCCCCCACGTTCCACCCACCCTGAAGCAGATGGATGGCTTTCTTGAGTTCGTACTGGCTGATGACTCTGTCCGGCGCTTCTCGGGAAGGGATGTTCCCGGTGTAATACTCCTGCAGAATCGGCAACGCCCGGCCGTCTCCGATTTGCCCCAGCGCCCAGATGGCCATGTTCCGGGTGTCAAAGCCATTGTTTTCATCTTCAAGGGTGGCAATCAGCGCCTCAACGCAGTCTCCGCCATATTTCGATACGGCGTTCTGACATTCGCTCTTGACATAAAAGCCAATTGAGGCGCAGGCGATCACAAACATGAGAACCAGTATGCTGGCCCCAACCGCGCAGGTGTAGAAAAGGGTTTGTTTGAGGTTCTTAAATTCCATCGTTCAGACTTCCGCTATTATCTTCGTAAATAAACAGGTCTTCAATTTGGACCTCGAACAGGCGCGCCATTTTGAACGCCAGACCCAGGGAGGGCAGGTATTTGTTGTTTTCAATCGCAACGATGGTCTGCCGGCTCACCCCGACCTGATCGGCAAGCTGTTCCTGGGTTAGGTTGTGCATGGCGCGATAGACCCTGAGCTTATTCTTCATCACCTTCCCCACCATATTTTCTGTCAAAGAAAGCGTATGAAATGGCGTACAGGACAATAATAAACAGGGTCAGGTAAGCCAGGACAATGCCGATAAATTCCAGGTAAAACAGACGATTGCGGTCCAGCAGCAGCAGGATGATCGCGCTCAACCCGATGGTGGGCGTAAAGATAGTGTAAATCATCCGGGCAGCTTTCTCGCGGACGATCTTTTCGCGCTCGTCGACAATGACTCTGGCTTTTGAGCGCGCCAGCGCGATAAAAAGCATCCCCGCCAGCACACCCGCGACTGCCAGCGCGTAGGTGTTGCGCACCACCGCGATGACCACAACCGCCAATACAAACAGGGTGATCCCCACCCGAAACCTGTGAAAATTTTTTGT
>ENA-ORXD01002020-ORXD01002020.1-sediment-metagenome-genome-assembly--contig:-NODE-2020-length-14631-cov-3.126769_pt1 | contig 14631 bp, 12 predicted proteins | sample MGYA00237862_ERZ511471 | MGnify/ENA metagenome assembly ERZ511471 | reverse complement strand
TGTGAGACAGAATAGGTAAAAGCTTCCAGTTCTTTGTTGGCCTCTTCCAGTTTGATTGTGCGTTCCTTCACCAGATCTTCCAGATGCTCATGGTATATTCTCAATTCTTCTTCCACACGCTTGCGCTCGGCGCGAGTGCGCAGGAAGTCAATGCCGAATGCCAGATCGCTTGCCAGTTCCTCCAGAATCCTGATTTCGTAAGGCGTAAAAGAGTTGCTCTCCATGGAATAAATCAGGAGAACGCCGAAGACTTTCGCGTTTTCGTCCTTCAGGGGCAGGGCAATCGTGGAACGATAGCCGCGCTGCAAGGCGCTCTCCCGCCATGGAGCCATTCTTGGGTCAGTCGCGAAATCCTCAACATAAACTGTTTTACCGCTCCGGATGGCGACTCCCCCGGGACCTTGTGCGCGTTCCGCATCGTCCGACCAACTGAGCTTGGCGTTGGCGACATACCCATCATCAAACCCGCTCCAAGCCACAGGACGCACGGTTTTCTCATTATCGTTTTCCGCATATCCAACCCAAGCCAGGCGATAGCCGGCCTCGTCGCAAACGATGCGGCAGATGTCGTTGAGGAGAGTCTGCTCGTCCTCAGCCCGCATCAGAATTTGGTTGCAGCTGCTGATGGCCCTCAGTTCGCGATTCAAACGATGCAGGGCTTCCTCCGCCCGTTTGCGTTCGGCAATTTCCCAAGCGAGGCTGGCCATAAGTGAAACAGTTTCAACATCCTTTTCCGTGTAATCGGTTGATTTATTCCCGACACCCAAAATGGCGGATATTTTTTCGCCGCGAAAAACGGGCACAACAAGTTCACGTATGACTTGAGCGTGACCGTCCGGCATACCTTTGCGATGGGGAAGCGAAATGTAATCATTGTGAATGACGGGTCGACGCTGATAAATACAATCAACCCACACACCGGCCTGATCGACGGAATAGTGCAGCCCTTTGCCTTCCGCTATGCAGAATTCCGATTTTGTTCTTGTTGACCAGTTTTGCAGCGTCAGGTTTTTTTGATCATCGGCGACAAAATGATAAAATCCGATGAGACTGCCCGTAAGTAATTCGGTTTCGTTCAATGTTTCTTCGAGCAATTCATCCAGTGAATGTGATAACGAGAACTGTATGAGATGCAATCGAGCCGCATTTATTGCCGCACTATGCTTGCGTTCGGTAATATCACGCACCAAAGCAAGATTATAGCCGCAATCTTCATATTCAAAATAGTTGGCGCTAATCTCGACGGGGAAGATATGTCCATCCTTTGCACGATGGCGACCCTCGAAAAGAATAATGTGTTGCTTTTCGAGATCATGCCAATGGGAAGACCAGCGCTCTGTTGGAAAATCCAGGTCAATATCGGGAACGCTCATTTTCAGAAGTTCATCGCGGGTATAACCCAGAACGCGGCAGGCATCATCATTGACATAATGGAAATGTGCATCGGCATCTATCAAAAAGGCCGCTTCCTGGACGTTGTTCATGGCAAAATTCAAAAGGATCAATTGCCTCTCCGCGCGCTTACGTTCCTCGAGGGCGTTGGCGAGCTTGATGTTGCCGAAGCTCAAATGTCCGATCATTTCCGCAAATGCCGCGTAGAAGGACATGGCCGCGTCAACCTTTTCGTGACTCCATCTCGGCACACGGTCGAGCGCCGCAAGGTATTCCTTTTCATTAAACCCGTATTGCCGGGCCTGCTGGCGGAATGTTTCATAATCGGAAGTTTCGTCATCGAACAGGAATTGTCCCAGAAAGATATTGCCGATATGCCTGTCACCCAGCATAATGGGAGTCGCAATATCCCACATATTATTCTTGCACCGGTACTTTTTGAATGTGCCGGGAGGGACGTTGTCACTGAGTTCCAGATCGCTTTCAATGCACAGTTTACAAGAATCGGGATTTGCCCGATGGAATTTGGTGCAGATATCCGGACAGCCTGTTCCAACCAAGACGTTACCTTTGAGATCGATAATGCCGATACCGACATGAGTCAGCCGGTAAAATTCATCCATCAGTCTTTGGATTTTTTCGCAGTCGATAATATCGGAGAGTTCCAGTTCGTTAATGTCCGTATCCGGCGAGAGAATTGCGTCGAGTTTCCGGCGAACTCTTTGTTCGCTTTCAAAGAGCGCCTCCTCCGCCTGCCTGCGTTCGGTGATTTCCTTTAAAAGCTCTTGATTGACTTCCGCCAGTTCTGCGCTCCGCTCCGCGACTGCTTGCTCCAGATGCTCGGTCAGCTTCCGCAGACTCAGGTGGGTTTGAATCCGGGCCAGCGCTTCTTCCGGCCTGATCGGCTTGGTGATGTAGTCAACGCCTCCTGCCTGAAACGCCTGCATCTTGTCGCGCTCGTCTTCCAGGACACTGATAAAGATGATGGGGATGGAACGTGTCTTGCCATCCGCTTTGAGTCTGCGGCAGACTTCGTAGCCGTCCATGCCCGGCATCCGGATATCCAACAGGATGAGATCGGGAGGGGTGGACCGAACGAATTCCAGAGCCAGTTCCCCGTCGGATGCCGGAAAAACGGAGTAGCCTTGTTCCTTTAGCAGATTCATCAGAAACTGAAGATTGGCAGGGGTGTCATCTACAATCAGTATTTTGTCCGTCCGTTCCTTTTTCATTTCGTTGTTCATATCTTTTCCTCCGCATCGGTTCCGGCTTTGGCTGTTCTAATCATCCTTAATATCCGGCCAAACTGAAGATCCCGGGACATGGCATCCAATGCATCCTTCAGGGAAGGATCATGAGCGCAAATCTGCCCGATGGCGGTATGCACCGCGTCGATATCGATTCGGACAAGCGCCTGTTCCAGTTCGTTGAGTAACTCTTCCGGAACGCGGGTCAGAACCGCCGCTTCCAAATGCACAGGGACAGCCGGCGCCGCCTGCTCTTGTTCATAGGTAAAACGCACACCAAGGTTGTTCGTCAGGGCATCGATGATGTCCTCATATTTATACGGCTTGCGGATGAAATCATCACACCCGGACGACAGGATATCGCGCCGCTCCTCTTCCAGAGCATGGGCGGTGACGGCGATGATCTTCGTATGAGTGCCGGCATCGGTGGCCTTGATGCGGCGGGTCGCCTCCAGCCCGTCCATCACCGGCATCCGGATATCCATAAAGATCAGGTGTGGATGCCACTGCTCGAATATGGCGAGCGCTTCCTTCCCGTTGGCGGCTTCCCGCAGTTCAAACCCGAGCGGTTCGAGCAGTCTGTGCAACAGCAGACGGTTCTCCAGCTGATCTTCCGCGATGAGAAGGCGATAACGCGGCTGGCCCTCCGTCAGACCTATGATGCGGCCGCGCCGCGGTTCAGCCGGGGTCGCCGCGGAGGGAAGCACTTCAACCGGTACTTCAAAGTGAAAGACCGAACCCTTCCCAGATTCGCCTCCGACAGTTATCGTTCCGCCCATGAGTTCCACATACTGTTTGCAGATGGTCAGCCCCAGTCCGGTTCCCGCCTCCGTCGGCGGCCGTTCCCCTAATTGTACAAAGGGGGAAAAGATGCGCTCCCGGTCTTCCTCACGGATGCCGGGACCGGTATCTTCCACAGAGAATCCCAGCCTTACACGTTCGGCGCTCTCCTGTTCTACAACACTGGCACGAAGAATCACACCACCGGTTTTCGTATATTTGACGGCGTTCCCAATCAGGTTGATCAGCACTTGGCGCAACTTGCCCGCGTCAACACTGGCATTCCCGGGAAAATCCGGGGATCGCTCCACGAAAAAATCCAGGCCTTTCTCTGTGGCCTTTACATACATCATGGACCGCATTTCCTGCAGTAACTGGTGTAGATCTGTAGCAGACTCTTCCATCAGGACACGACCGGACTCGATCTTGGAAATATCCAGGATATTGTTGATCAGGTTCAGCAGGTGCTCTCCGCTGCGCCTGATGATGTCCAGACTCTCAACTTGTCGCGGGGAAACATCCGGCGCGCCCCTCATCAGTCGCGAGAATCCCAGCACCGCATTCAAGGGGGTTCGCAGTTCATGGCTCATATTCGCCAGAAAAACACTCTTGGCGCGATTGGCTGTTTCAGCCTTTTCCTTGGCTAACGACAGTTCAGCGGTGCGCTCGGCGACGCGCTGTTCGAGTTCCGCATTGAGCATACGGAGATCTTCCTCGGCCTTCCGGACCATTATGATTTGTTCTTCTATTTTCTCCGCCATGTCAGACAATGCTTTGCCGAAGGGCTGGAATTCGAGGTAAGGTAGATTGTTACCTGATGTGTCGTAAATCCCGGAAGAGAAACGGTTCACGATCTCATTGAGACTCTTCAGGGGCTTGTTCAAGGATGTACGGATGAAAATTGCCGTAACGATCACAACCGCGATCAGGATAATGAATATGATGAGAATCGAGAAAAAGAGTAACCGTCGATTGCTTTCCTTGTATATTGCGGGAGTCAGAGAAACAGAGACATCGCCCGTAAGTTTTTCCAGATTCCACTGTTTGTGAAATATTTTGCTTGATCTGTTTATCAGGTCGCTTGCTTTGTCTTTTTCCACGGAAAAGATGACGGTTCCGGATTCATTCCTGATGATTAATCGCACAATCGATTCATCATGGGAAACTACATTCCCTATTGTCCTCACGCCATCGTCATCTACCGCCCAAAGCGGCACTTCAAGGGTTCCCACAAGATAGGCGAGTGTCTCGTCTGCTTTTCGTTCAAGTCCCCGCATCGCGGCCTGCGATAGGACACGGTACATGGCGGTGACGGCGATTACCGAAACGATGAGAACGGTAATGATAAGGCTTGCCGTAAGCCGCCGGGTGATGGAGTGGTTTTCAATGGCTTTATCCGGTGAAAGGTTCATGGCTGCTTTACCTTGTGAGCGAATTTTTCCCGTAATCAACTCCTTCAGGGATTCATGTCGCACCGCTCGTCAATATGTCAGCACAATCCCATATTTATCTAAAATTCTCTGATAGGCCCCATTTTCTTTGACCTTCTTCAAAGCCATATTGAATTTGATCAGTAGCTTCTGTGTGTCGGGATATTTCTTTGACGTCATCAAATAATCGGCTACGACATCCATGGGTTTTGAGATTGTAAAAAAATTTCCAGTATCCTTGGGGAACCGTTTACGAATGATGTAATATCCCGCGACTTCATCGGCAATGATCAGATCCACCTTCCCAGCCTTAAGCTTCCAGAAATTCTGTTCATCCGACGTAACGAATTCAACACGAAGTCCTGCCTCAAGAAGGGAGTTCTCGTAATAATACCCTATTACCCCTCCGAGTATGTAAGGCTTCAAATCCGGTAACCCGGCATAGGGTATTTGTTTGGGAGTTCCTACCGGGTTGTAATAGAAAAATTTCGTTTCCTTGTTAAACAGCTTATCTGAAAAATAGTACTTTTTTTGTCTCTCAGGGGTTAGTACATAAGGAATCGCACCCCATGCCTCCAGTTCTTCGAGGGCAGACTCACAGCGTTTCCACGGCATGAACCGGAACACAAACGTCACACCCATTTCGTGGGCCACCTCATGAAAGATTTCAGTCATAACACTTTCTTTCGGGTTTTTACTGACATACGGAGGAAGTTCACCGGTCGCGATGATTAATGTTGTTTCAGCCAATACCGTTGACGAAAACCCGATAAGGCATACACAAAGGATGAGAAACAGTCGCCATGCTGACATACGGTTACCTCCGTTCCCTTATTGATAAGAACTTTCTTTGGAGGAAGTAAAGTATAAGAAACGATTTCTTATGTGTCAAGAATCTTTTGCGACAAGATGAGGATTGATAAGAACTTGCTTTTAGTGACCGGTAGTATAGGAAACATCGTCTTGCGTGTCAAAATAAATTTGACCACGACAGGTAGGGTGCAGTACAAATGACCCTGCTGGTGACACATTCACGCATCCGTTCTATGGCAATCTACTCATCCTTCAGCCTGTTCAGACGCCCAGACTGCAAATTCAAGCGGACCTCACCCACACGCCTTTTTTTACAATGCGTTATGACTGCATGTAACCATCCCAGAAGTATCCAGGAACAGCGTCGGCATGTTGGTGTGGCGGCTGTGCGTAAGAATCGGAAAATGTGGATTAGGTTAATGTGATGACACAGATTTTTGGCCTGTCTGCTATGTCTGTTTGTATGTAGTTATGCGCCGTCAGTCGGGCACAGGCAGGCGGCAGCCTTGATCGGACAAGCCAGAGACCCAGATGCGTGAGGATGTCACGGATGACTTGCCGGTCTTCGATGAAGCTGATGATGCGCATGGGGAAATAGGGTCAGCGCCCTATTTATTAATTTTTTACAGTACGCTGAGCTACTTGTTCTGGAAATTGACCTTTACAGCCTTTCTTTCCATTTCCGGGGATTCCAGTTCGAAGAATTCTGCCTTCAGGAATGCGTACCATGTTGCCACCAGATTGGAGGGGAATGACTGCGTCAGGATATTATATTCGCGCACTGCAGCGTTATAACTTCTTCGTGCAAGTTCGATACTGTCTTCGAGATTTTTAAGGTCGACCTGAAGCTGCATGAAATTCGTGCTGGCCTTGAGTTCCGGGTATGCTTCGGCCACCGCGAACAATCCCCGCATCGTTTCCAGCATCATATTTTCCGCTTTAGCGCGGTCTGTAGGAACCGTGGCCTTCATCGCCGATGACCGAGCTTCACCAAACTTTTCAAAAAGCCCTTTTTCATGTGCGGCGTATCCCTTCACCGTTTCTACCAGATTGCCGACAAGATCATAGCGCTTTTTGAGGAGAACATCCACATCCGCCCATGCCGATTCGACATTGTTTTTATACCGCACAAGTCGGTTGTACGCCAAAATGACAACGATAACGACTATGATGATGAATAATACGATGAACAGCATAATAGCTCTATTCTCCTTTGTCAGGATTTTTACATATACTAATCTGAAGTATCATATTTATCAATACATTTAATGGTGTGGAGTTCCGGTGATATAATACTTAATTATTCATCACAAAATTGACTTATACGTTATGTCTAATAATTTTTACGGGTAATTATTGTTTCGCACTCAGTTGGCAAATCGTTGAATTTTTAAGGCTAATGACGTTCATAATTAATCACGGGTAATTAAACCCAGGGCAATTCCGATTGCTATCGGGACTGGACCCTAATTCCGCAGCAAGCTGCGGGGTATCATACCCTCTGCCGCGCAGGATTGTTCAACTTACTCATTCCGCTTCGCCTATAGTGACCCTATAGTGCCCTTCAGGGTATTTAGGTTATGTGCTTTCGGAATGGGAGTTTCACAATAAATTTCGAACATTCACCATCCCATCACGTGATGTTAATTCGGATTATTCGATCATTCGATGACCAAAATATTCTTGACATACAAGATCGCGTTTCTTATACTGGCAACAACTAAAAGCAAGTTTTTGTCCATTCAATTCAATATCAATGACGGTTTGGCGTAAGCCGGTATTCGGCAAGGCGGTGTTGTAATGGCAAAAATAAAAGCCACTAGGTACATGCTCCTGAGGACCTTGCTCAAAGAACGTGGGCATGAATTCGAAAGGCGTTTTCGAGAACGCTTGGATTCCAAGGAACTCGAGCGTCTGGACACGATGCTGCCCGTTTCCTGGGTGGAGTTGAAGGAAATCCCCGAAAGCGGAAACGTGATCGCCGTGGCCGCAGAAATGTTTTTCCCCGGAAACCCCCACGGCATCCAACGCGTGGCCGCCATGCTGGCCAAGGCCGGCCTCAACGGCATTTACAAAGTCTTTCTCATGATCCCTTCGGTCGAATTCATTATTCAACGCGTGGCTAAGATCTGGAAAACCTTCAACGACGCTGGCGAGGCCTCGATAGAAAATTTCACCGGCACAAGCGGAGTCTTTGTAGTGCGCCATTTTCAGGACATGCCCCCGCTGCATCGGCAGTTCATGGAAGGCTACATTGCCGGCGTGCTGGAATTGACGCGGGCGAAAAACATCATTGTGCAGCGGGATGAGACCGACGCGAAGGCCTGGAAATGGCACATACGTTGGAGTTGAGCGTTCTGGATGGAATCTAAAACTTTGTACCTACTCGGAAACGGCAACGGTTGGCTCGACACTTTCACGGCGGGGCATCTGGTTGGGGTGTAAGGAAAATTGAGTTTATCTTACTCATTTTAAAGTTTCTTTTGCAATTCTTCCTTGGAATTCAAAATACATTTTCTAATATTTTATATGCAGGGTGTCGGCAACCTGCGCCAGTTTTTTATCCAGAGTCCAGACAGACACACCGGTCAAAACCGCCGATGTAATCAGATGGACATCCACGTAGCCCAATCCTTTTCCCATTAAAAGATGATTCTCGATAAAGGATAATACTTCATCGTGTTCAGCTTCGATGCTCATCGGCAGCAATTGTAAAGAAGAAAGAACGACAGCCCGGTCTTTGAGATTACCGCAGGCAAGCTCTCCGATGATCAACGGATGGCACAGCACTCTGCTGTCATCGAGCAGATTCGCAAGCCCGGCATTGCCGTCTCTGAAATGAGAAATCCAAACTGACGTGTCAACAAGAACCATTTCTTTATGATCTTCGTCTCGGTATCGCTACTAACTGTTTCTGCGTCCCGCCGAGTCTTGCCAGCCTTTTGGCGCTTTCCCGGGCAATAAGAGCCTCCAGCCCCAATTTGACCAACGCGGTTTTCTCCTTAATTCCCGTCATTTTAGACGCCTTGTTAATCAGGCTATCTTCAATATTCAACGTTGTTCTCATTTTCCCACCTCATACGATTATGATGCCTTAATATGCATCATATATGCATATCTGTCAAGTTGTGCTTTAAAAATTTTTTCGTGCGAGGATGGTTTCGCATTCGGTTGCCAGATCATTAAGCGTTTCCCATCCGCCCACGTTGTCCACAGCAATCAACAAATTCTCCAAGCCGTTGCCGATATGCCCCAGAAACGCGGGCTTGTTTTTTTTCAGTCCCAGAAAACCGTACGCGCCCAGCGCCTGCAAAAGCCGCTGGACGGACCCCATCCAGAAATTTTGCACAAACTCATCGCGACTATAAGATGGATTCATGAGTTCATAGTAAAAATCCAGTAACTCGTTTCTTTCTTCATCTTCGAATGTAACATAAGGATCACAGATAAGGGAACCGAGGTCGTAAAACAGGCAGCCTATACGCATGCCTTGAAAATCAATCATAACCGGCCTGTCGTTTTTGATCATGATGTTTTGCGACTGAAAATCGCGGTGAATCAGACAGGATTCTATTTTTTGCAGGCGTTCGGAAAACGAGTCCAGTTCTTTGTTCAACTTCGCGGCATCTGCTGATGAAAGTTTGATTTTGCAGACTTCCCAGACAAGATTTTCCAGAAAATAGTCGTGCTCCCATTTATAGAGGCGTTGGCCGTAACTTTCAGACAATTGCAAATTGGCGGGAAGTGATTTCAGATCAAAAGAATGCAGACGGTAAATTTGCGTGAGCGCCTGGAAATAATAATCGCGCCTTTCCTCCCAGGGCTCAAATCTGAGCGACCACAAATCAACTTCGCCCAAATCTTCAATCAACAGAAAATGCTTTAAGATATCCTGTGTGATAATCCGCGGTACATTAATTTTAAGCGATGCCATAAATTTGTTGATGCCTGCCCAATAGGCGTTTTCCGCCACTTCATCGCCGTAGTGCATGAAAATAAAGTTGTCTCCATGCGGTAGAGAGACTCTGAAAAATTCACGATCGGACCCACCCTTTTTGATCGGCTCAAGATTAAAATCGGTCTTGCCCATATGCTCGGTTAAAAATTTTTGTATTTCCTTCTGCATAAGTTCTACTTTTCCCCTCTTTTCTAAAGAGGGGTTAGGGGAGATTTTTTAAATCCCTCTTTGTCTCCCTTTAAAAAAGGGAGAATTAAGGACTGGATTACCCGGTCAAGCCGGGTAATGACAGAAACATGGTGAGACTTAACCAATCCCTACCTCGTTTAATCTGTTATATTCAGTCACCGTACCCACATCATACCAACGGCCATCGTCAATCACTACTCCGGCGACCGAGCGCGGATTTTCTTTTATCATCTCCACCAGCGGGGAAACAATTGATTCTATCTTACCAGCCGTTAATCTTTTCAGAAAAGATGTTTCCACAATATAGATTCCGGCAAAAAGGCAACTCTTTACGCCCTGATTTTTCAAAATGTGCCGCATGTCGCAGACGAAACCTCCCTGATCGACATTGACATTAAGCAGAGGCCCCGTCGACCGTAGCGCCAGCGTTACTGCTGTTTTAAATTCAAAATGTTTTCTGATCAGCAATTCAATCGGCATGTTGGTGATGATGTCGCCGTTGTAAACGATAATCCTTTCGTCTTCAGCGATCAGGTCTTCGATATTTTTGATGCCTCCAGAGGTATCCAACAGAACCGGCTCATGGCGAAACGTAATAGGAATGCCTTTGTAATTATTATCAGGAAAAGCTTCGGCATATTTTTCCGCACAGTGATGTGTATTGACAATAAATCGTTTGATGCCGACAGCCCGCAGATGCCCCATCGCGTACGTGATAATCGGACGTCCGCCGATTTCCAGAAGCGGCTTGGGCATATTTTCAGTCAGAGGCCTAAGCCGCTTTCCCAGCCCCGCCCCCAGAATAAATGCTGTTTCTATTTTATTTTTCTGCATATCAGGTCATATTTTATAGCGTTGTTTTTTACTTATTTCTATCGCCAAACAGATTTAATATCACCTTAACCATTATTTCTTTTTCAGATGGTTTACTGGCCGCAATCATCAATGTCAGCGCAACCAAGGCATTTTCATCAATACGCTTGAATCCATTTTTATCCAGCAGAATACCGGTTTTCTGCAAAAAGCAGATAAACAGCGCGGCGGCGATTCTTTTGTTGCCGTCTACAAAACAGTGATTTTTGGTAACGAAATACAGAAGATGTGCCGCTTTCTCTTCAATCGTCGTATAAACGTCTTTACCTTCAAACGTCTGATAAATTGCGCCGATAGAACCATGAAAGCTTTTATCCTTTTCCTGTCCCACCAAGGCGGAATCTTTAAACTTGAGTTTCATCTCATCAATGATTTTTCTGGCTTCATTATATGTAAGTTTATATTTTGTTTCTTTTGTTCCTTTAGGCATGGCAAGATTCTGATGATCAAAATCATCGAGAATGCTTAACGCCTTTGAATACTCGGTAATGATTTGAACAATGCCTTTAGCTTCATCCGAAACACTGTCGAGCAACGCCATATTGCCAAGCAAGCGCACCGTATCTTGTAATTGACTGATTTTGTCCTGCTGAGCTTTGAGCCGCTTTTCGTTGATGGTGTAACCGTCAACAAGATGCCGGCGCAAAACATTGGTTGCCCAGATGCGAAATTGCGTCGCGTGCCTGGAATTGACCCGGTAACCGACGGATAAGATGACATCAAGATTGTATATGTTCATTTGGCGCGTCTTTCCGTCAGCTGCAACCTGTGCAATTTTTGCACAGGTTGCTTTTTCGGACAATTCGCCGGTTTTGTAGATATTACCGATGTGTTTAACAATAACTGTTCTATCGACATTAAATATTTTCGATATTAAATGAGCGTTCAGCCAGACCGTATCTTCTTCCAACTTTACTTTAATATCAGGTCCTGCTGGAGATTTGTAAATTACAATTTCGCCTTTTTTAAATTCCTGTCTATTCATGACTTCCTTCTTCCCCGCAAAGATGTGATCATGTCTGTAATTTATCCATTTGATTTACTGAATATCAGTTTGATTTTCCGCAAAGTTCTTTAATATTTCTCGGCCAAATGATGTCACCCCCGTTGAATTCCAATTCAAAAGTGCACCATGTTTCGCTTAAGAGAAGACCTTATGAGGGGTCTGGTGGTTGAGGCACTCCGGGACGATTATTAAGTTTATCGACGACAAAAGCAACATCTTTTTCCGAGACATCATTCAGGTTCACTTCTTCGGTAACATGTTATTTGAGGCAATCGAATCAGGCAAAATAAGTTGCATATTCAAACCTGTTGATATAATAACCGCCTGTATGACACAAGCAGGTACACTGAAGAACGATGGGCCGATCCCGGCAAATATGTACATTTATTTTTAAAGAAAAATATTGAAAGGAGGCAAACATGAGACATTTTGCGGCGGTTTTATGTGTTCTCGTATCTCTCGTATTCGTCGCAGGGGTGACGGCAGCGGACTTTAAAGTTTATCCCGGGGCGAAGCTGGACGAAAAAGAAACAAAAAAACAGCAGGAACTGGCCAACGCGGCAAAAACCGGATCAACGGCAAAGATCTATGTGACGGACGACTCTTTTGAAAAAGTGAAGGATTTTTACAGCAAGAACGCAAAAGAATACATGATGCCCGGACGACAGAAAGGGAAAGTGGAAAAGCTTCCCTCCGGCAAGATCATCCAGGATGCTTTCTTCATTTTCGACGGGGCAACGGACCTTATGACCTCCAAACTCTGGGCCAAGATACAGCGTCCGTACATTGGGCCGGGCCTTGTGGAGGGACCTGACAGGACCTACATAAGCGTTGTATCAAAGTAAAAAAGAACTGTGGAGCCTCTCCGGTCAAAAATGACCTTTAGGTTACAGGAGCCGGGGGCTCCTTTCATAAACGCGACATCCCGCGGCTTTCAGAAAGCATTCACCCCCTCCGGCGGTAGCCGGGGTCTTTCCGCAAGCGGGATAACAACCCAGAAGAAAAGGAGGTATGTCATGAAGAGATCGTTGGCGTGTTCTGTTTTTTTTCTTTCCCTTATCATCGCTTTTTCCGGTGTAATGAACGGCAATGCCCTGGCAGAAGGTAACGCCGAAGAATGCAAGGATTACCCTCTCTTTACCCGGATGCCTGATTATTCCATTACGGAATGTGAAACAAAAGATTTTGACCAGCATGAATTCTATATTGCCGGCGAAAAAGAGTTTGTTGTTGAAGGGAAAAAGACCTTTCTGTCTTACGAGATCAAGGAAGGTGTCAAGCCTCCTTCGGAAGTACAGATTAAGAGGAATTTCGAGAACGCTCTTGCGAAGATCGGCGGCAAAACAGAATTCAACAGCACCTTCAATATCTATTTGAGTCTCAAGAAGGACGGAAAAGAAACCTGGGTCGACGTCCATCCCCTGAACCACGGCGAGGTTTACACCCTGACCATCGTGGAAAAAAAGAGAATGGAACAGGACATTACGGCAAACACCATGCTCGACACCCTGAACAAGGATGGGTTTATCGCGCTCTACCTCAATTTCGATACGAATAAGGCGACGATCAAACCGGAATCGAAGCCGATTGTCGACCAGATCGTCAAAATGTTGAAAGAGAATCCCGATCTGAAGGTCAGCATCGAGGGGCACACGGACAGTACGGGCACACCGGCAAAGAACAAGACGCTGTCACAGGAGCGGGCGCAGTCGGTTGTTGATGCGCTGACCGCCTCCGGCATCGATAAGAAACGCCTGAGCGCGGTGGGCTGGGGCCAGGAAAAACCCGTCGCGGACAATCGTTCCGAAGAGGGTAAAGCAAAGAACCGCCGTGTGGAGATTGTTAAAAAATAAGGGTTGGCCGGGATAAGAATCATACGGTGAGGTTTTAACAACCTAGCCGCGTGGTTCTTTCCCCATTTTTTTGCCATACTCCGGATCAATTTTTACCAGCGCAGCGACGATAAAACCGGGGATGGTTGTTATCAAAATCCAGATAAAGAAATTCTTGTAGCCGAGCATGTCCTGAATCCAGCCGCTGCCCATCGCGGGAATCATCATGCCCAGCGCCATAATTCCCGTACCGATCGCGTAAAAGACAGTCTTATAATTACCCTGCGAAACCATGATCATGTACATGGTGTAGGCGGTAAAGCCGAATCCGTAACCGAATTTTTCCACCGCCACGGCGGAACCGACCAGCCATAAATTCTGCGGCTGATAATGCGACAGATACACGAAAATCAAATCCGGCAGGTGCATAACAAAAACCATCGGCCACAGCCAGTATTTCAAACCGTTTCTGTAAATCACATAGCCGCCCAACAGGCCACCGAGTATCAGCGCGATGACACCGACCGTACCGTAAATAATGCCGATATCCGCGGTGGTCAGCCCCAATCCGCCTTTGCTGATTTCGTCGCGCAGAAAAGGCACGACCATCTTCGTCAACTGCGCCTCGGCAAAACGGTAAAGCAAAAAGAAGCTGATGATAACCAGAATATCCCTGCGCCGGAAAAACAGGGTCAGCACCCGGAAATATTCCGCAATAAAATTTTTCGATTTATCCCACGGCGCGCTGATGTCTTCGGCAGGTTTCGGCAGCGCGAATAAGTGATAAATAAAAAACGCGAGAAAAACCGCCGCGACTCCGATAAAAGACAGTGACCAGGCGCTTGCCGGCGGATAGCCGTATTTTTGCAGCATACCGGCCAGAAATACCAGACCGCCTTCGGCGGCAATGGTGGCAATACGGTAAAAGAGAACACGAACGCCGACAAACGCGGCCTGCTGCGGCGTGACGAGTCCCAGCATATAAAAGCCGTCCGCAGCGATATCATGCGTGGTGGAACTGAAAGCCATAATCCAGAAAACGGCCAGCGAGTAACGCACAAAGTCTGTCGTGGGTAACGTCAGGGCGACGCAGCCGAGCGATGCGCCGATA
>ENA-ORXD01002019-ORXD01002019.1-sediment-metagenome-genome-assembly--contig:-NODE-2019-length-14631-cov-4.519651_pt1 | contig 14631 bp, 13 predicted proteins | sample MGYA00237862_ERZ511471 | MGnify/ENA metagenome assembly ERZ511471 | reverse complement strand
TCCCGAGGACTGAGGCGTACTTCCGGTACGCCGCAGGGACGAGGGAAGAAGGGCAACGCAGCATATGGACTTTTTACAAAGCCGTCATTCTTTGCGCCCTTCTTCTGCCGTGCCTCTTCCTTTCGGGGTGCTGCCGGACTCCCTACGTGCCGGGCAACATGGACAACCTCTGTGAAATCTTTCGCGGAGAAAGGGACTGGTACCGGGGAGCCGCCGCGGCCCGGGACCGCTGGGGGGTTCCCATTCCGGTCCTGATGGCCTTCATGCACCAGGAATCGCGGTTCGAATCCAGGGCGAAGCCGCCCAGGACGACGTGCCTGTGCATTTTTCCCGGGCCCAGGCCCTCTTCGGCCTACGGGTACGCCCAGGCCCTGGATGAAACCTGGGACGCCTACATCCGGGACACCGGGAATTCCGGGGCGGACCGGAACGACTTCGACGACGCCGTCGACTTCATCGGCTGGTATTGCGCCCAGGGCCGCAGCCGCTGCGGCATCGACGGGGGGGACGCGTACAACCTCTACCTCGGCTATCACGAGGGATGGGGGGGCTTCAGCAGGAAAACCCATGCCTCGAAACCCTGGCTTCTCGCCGTGGCGCGGAAGGTCCAGTCCCGGGCGAAAATGTATCAAAGCCAGCTTGCAGCCTGCGAGTCCGAGTTCATCCGCAAACGGGGGTGCTGCCTGTGGCCGTTCTGAAAAAGATGACCGGGAAAGCCGTTTTCCTCCCCGCCCTTTTGTTTTTCCTCTTTTCCTGCGGCGCCCCGGAAGTCCGGTACGAACGGGCCCCGTCCCTCCTGCCGGGTACGGATCGGCAGATGAAGACGGCGGGGTACTGGATCGGACGCCATCCCGCCCCTGACCGGCTGTTCCTCGACCCCTCGCAGATCGAAAGACTCAACCGTTACGTGACGGAGGAGCTGAAACTCACCCGCGACCTTCTTTCCGCGCCGGAGGCGTTTCCCCGGGAAGACCTGCTTTCCCTCCTCGAGGAGGACGCAAGACCGTTCGGGCAGGGAACGTACTACGGGAGGGACGGCGACGAGGCGGAACCCTCCTGCCTCGACTCCCTGGACCGGAACCGAAACGCAGGCGGACTCCCGGAGCGGGTCGTCCCGCGTCCGGCCCTGGTCGTCCGGTTCGCGGAACAAAGGGTGTTCCCCTCAGCGGACCCCCTCTATGCGAAAAGGGGCGATCTGAATTTCGACGAACTGCAGATGAGTTCCCTCGACGTGGGGACCCCCCTTTTCGCGGTGCTTGAAAGTCTGGACGGCGACTGGGTGTATGTCCTGGATCCCCTCTACCGGGGGTGGGTGAAAAAGGAGAACATCGCCTGGTGCACCCGGGATGAGATGGAACGGTACATGCGGCCGGCGGAACGCGCCGTCGTCACCGCGGCGAAGGCGGACCTCTATCTCGATGCCCGCCGTACGAAGCACCACGAATACGCCCGGATGGGCGTCCGCTTCCCCCTTGCGGGGGATCCCGGGGAAGACGGGACCCTGCCCGTTCTCCTTCCCCTACGCCGTGAGGACGGCACCGTTTCCTTCCGGGAAGGGTTCGTGTCCGCCGGTGCGGCCCGCCGGGGGTTTCTCCCCCTGACGCCGCGGAACATGCTCGAGCAGGCCTTCCGGCTTCTGGACGCCCCCTACGGGTGGGGGGGAATGTACGGCGAACAGGACTGCTCCCGGTTCGTCCAGGAAATCTTCGCCACCGCGGGGATCGACCTCCCGAGGAATTCGTCCAGACAGTCCGAGGTCGGCCTTCTCCTGGACAAGTTCGAGGAAGACGTGCCGGCGGGGGAAAAGGAACGGATCATCACCGGCCTTGCCGTCGGGGGGATCACCCTCCTTTACATGAAAGGGCACATCCTCCTCTACACCGGGCAGGTGGACGGGAAGCCTTACGCCGTTCACGGGCTTTGGGGCTACAGGGAACGGTCCCTGTGGCGCGACCGGGTCCGCGTGACGGGGCGGGTCGTCCTTTCCGATCTCACCCTGGGCCGGGGTACGGGAAAAGGGTCGCTGCTGGACCGGATCGTGTCGTTTCGGGTGTTGTCGCCCATCGACGTCCCCTACCTGTGACGGCTCCGATGACGGCTCCGGAAAAAGCTTCATATGCTGCGTTGCCCTTCATCCCTCCTCCCTGCGACGTACGAACGAGTACGTCTCGGTCGTCGGGATTCGGGCGCCTTGCCTCCAAGGCTTTTTTCGAAGCCGTCCCGAAGGGATGCCTTAAAAGAGTTCCACGAATTCGCCGCACATGAGGGCGTTTGAAAAAGTAGTCCGGCCCTTCAGGGCCGGCAATTCCTCCGTTCGTGTCTTTTCGATTCCGCCGGGGCTGAAGCCCCGGACTACATTTCAGATTTACGGAGGCGGAGCCTGTGCCGGCCGATACGGGTTTCATGTAGTCCGGCCCTTCAGGGCCGGCGGTGGTGGATTGCCCTTTCTCCCGATAAAAAAATCATGGTTGCATTTTTGTGACAGTTGATTTATATGGGTTCTCAGTGAAGCGGTGATTTGATCGGCAAATTGCTCCGCTATAAAAATGTGCTAAAGCGCTGGCCTGAGTTGTTTTTCAGCCCCGTGCCCCGGCACGGGGCTTTTTTGTTGCGGGCGCCGGCCATGGCGCGCAGCACCGCGGCCCGCGCCGTTCGGTTCACAGAAAAATACAACCGTGGAGGTTTTTCAATGAATCACGCGTACATTCTCACGTCCGAATCGGTTACCGAAGGCCATCCCGACAAGGTCTGCGACTACATCGCCGACTCCATTCTGGATGCCTGTATCTCCGGAGACCCTGCCAGCCGGGTTGCCTGTGAGGTGCTCTGCAAGGAAGACAACGTCGTCCTCGCAGGGGAAATCACGACGGCCGCCCCGGTGGATTTCGAGGCCGTCGCCCGGGAAGCCATTCGCGACGTGGGATACACCGATCCCTCGATGCCTTTCTGCTGGAACAAGGTGAAAATCGTATCCCTCATCACGAGACAGTCGCCGGACATCGCCCTCGGCGTCAACCAGGCGACAAGCCAGAGCGGCGACCAGGGCGCAGGAGACCAGGGAATGATGTTCGGCTATGCGACGAACGAAACCCCGGAACTGATGCCCCTTCCCATTCTCATGGCCCACCGGCTCGCCCTGGGACTCGCGGCGGACAGGAAGTCCGGCCGGATCCAGTGGCTCCGTCCGGACGGCAAGAGCCAGGTGTCCGTCCTCTATGAAAACGGAAAACCGAAGAAGATCACCGACGTGGTCGTTTCGACCCACCATGCCGGCGAGGTCAAACAGGCGGAGATCCGGCAGTACGTCCTCACCGACCTGGCCCCCCGGATTCTCGGGGACTGGAACCACCCGGACATCCGCTTTTTCGTCAACCCGACGGGGTCGTTCGTCGTCGGCGGACCCTCGGCGGACTGCGGTGTGACGGGAAGGAAAATCATCGTCGACACGTACGGGGGCGCGGCCCATCACGGGGGCGGCGCATTCAGCGGGAAGGACCCCTCCAAGGTGGACCGGAGCGCAGCGTATTTCTGCCGCTACGCCGCCCGCGAGGCGGTGAAGAAGGGTCTTGCCGATCGCGTGGAAATCCAGGTATCCTATGCCATCGGAATGGCCGATCCCGTATCCATCAAGGTGGACAGCTTCGGAACGGGGGACAACGGCAGCGCGGAGGCCTTCGTGAAGACCTTCAATTTCCGTCCCGCCAGCATGATCCGGACCCTCGGGCTGATCCGCCCGATTTACCGGATGACGACCAATTACGGTCATTTCGGAAGAAAAGGCCTTCCCTGGGAAGACTGACCCGATTGCGGGCCGTCCGGGTGCCGGTAACCCGGGCGGCCCTCCGGGAACCTTCGAGGGAACGGCGGCGCGGGGAGATTGCCATGGACACGGAAATGAAGCAACGGATCGACGCCGTCCTGGAAAAAGTGAAGGACCCGGAAAGCGGTATGCCCGTCGCCGCGCTGGGGGTCGTCAAAAAGATCCGGTACAGCGCGGACCACGGGGTGCTTTACGTCTTTACCGATTTCGGAAGCCACTGGCCCCGCTGCGCCACCTGCGCCGCCGTAGCCATGGCCCTGTCCGCCACGATTCAGAAGAACCTGGAGGAGGAATTCCGGGCGGCCTTTCCCGGCCTGGAAATCCAGTTCGTGTAGCATCCGTTCATCTTTCCACGCCCGCCGCCGGCAGGACCTCGTGCCGGTTCACGTAAAGTTCCAGTCTCCGTACCGCCAGCGAGCAGGAAAAGGTCAGCACGAAATACAGGACCGAAATGGTGATCCATATCTCGAAGGTGCGGTAGGTGGCGGCCATGAGTTCCAGCCCCTGGAAGGTGAGTTCCTGGATGGAGATGACCGACAGGATGGCCGAGTCCTTGATCGTCGAGATGAGCTGGCCCGCGAGCGGCGGGAGGATTTTACGGAACGCCTGGGGCAGGATGACGTGGCGCATTTTCTGCCGCCACGAGAATCCCAGGGCGTCGGCGGCTTCCCACTGGCCCCTGTCGACGGACAGGATCCCCGCCCGGACGATCTCGGTGATGTAGGCCCCCTCGTACAGGACGAGGGTGATGATGCCGGAGACGAAGGCGGAGAAACGGGCGGGCGGTGCCAGGAGGAACGAGACGATTTCCCGGGTTCCCTCCGAAAACGACCGGACGAGGTCGTCCGCGCCGACGGCCGTGAGAATCCGGTCTCCGATGAAAAAATAGAAAAGAAACACGAGAACGAGCGGCGGGGTGTTCCGGATCAGTTCCACGTAGGAGGTGGCGATCATCCGCCGGAAAAGGCTTCCGCTGACCCGGAAGAGGGCCATGGCGGTCCCCAGGATCGTCGCGAAGACCATCACCCACAGGCTCAGCCGGATGGTGGTGAAGAACCCCTCCATGAGGAGATTGGCCGCCCACCGTCCCCGCTCCGGGTCGTAGCGGAACAGGTAGGGGGGGATGACCCCCCAGTCCCACCGGTAGGGGATCCCCGTTTCCCATTTGTAGGCCCCGTAGCACACGGCGAGGCCGATGCCGGCGAGGACGATCCCGTCGAGCAGTCCGAACCGCGTCTTTCCTTTCCCCAAGCGGTTTCCTCCCGGCGCGCTACTGGATCCGGCTTTCCCAGTCGCGGGTTTCGAACCAGTAGTGCCTGGTTTCCGCAAGCCATCCCTCCGATTCGACGACCCGGATCCAGTTGTCGAAGAAATTGAGGGTGTCCACGTCCCCCTTTCTGACGGCGAACCCGTTCGGCTCCTTCGTAAAGCTTCCCTTCAGGGGAAGGAACAGGCGGTCGGGGTTCCGGAGGGCCTGAAAGGCCGGAAGCGGTTCCTGGGACACCATGGCGTGCACCCTTCCGTTCAGGAGCTCCTGGACCGCCTGGGCCTCGTCGTCGAAAAGCCTCGTCTGCGCCAGCGGCATGTGCTTCCGGATCGCCGTCACCGCCGTCGTTCCGATCCGGGCCGCGATCTTCACTTCCGGCTTGTTGAAATCCTCCAGCTTATCGAATCCGGCGGCCGTCTGCCTGTGGGCGACGATGGACATTCCGCCGTAGTCGTAGGGGATGGTGAAGTTCACCTTCAGGTTCCGGTCGGGGCGAATGCCCATGCCGCCGATGATGACGTCGAATTTTCCCGTGAGGAGCGCCGGGATGATCCCGGACCATTTGGTGGGGATGAACTCCACCTTGACCCCCATGTCGGCGGCGAGCCTCGTGGCCACGTCGATTTCGAATCCGATCAGGTTCCCGTTCCTGTCCCGCATGGCCCACGGGACGAAAGTGGACATGCCCACCCGGAGAACCCCCCGCTTCAGGATCTGTTCGACCGTGCTTTCCCGGACCAGTTCTTCCCGGAGGTCTCTTGCCTGGGCCGGTGCCAGGGTCAGGAACAGGAGGACGGCAAGGACCGCTGCGGGCAGGACGGCGCTTTTCTTCATTTTTCCCTCCTTCGTGCGGAATGGATGGCGTTTGCTCTACGGGGCGTCCCGTCTCCGGGGACGGCCGCACGGCCGCCCCGGCGTTCACCCGCCCGGCCGGAGCCGGGCCTCGAGGAGTCCGGCAATGGACGAAAATCCGAGGGTGAGCACCAGGTAAACGGCGGCCACGGTGAACCATATTTCAAAGGTCAGGAAGGTGTCGGCGACGATCGCCTGTGCTTCCATGGTCAGATCGTAGATGGCGATGGTGCTGACCAGGGCGGAATCCTTGATCAGGGATACCGCCTGGCCGGTGAGCGGCGGAAGGGTGTTCCGGAGGGCCTGGGGGAGGATGACGTGCCGGTAGACTCCCCATGGGCCGATACCGAGGCTCCGGGCGGCCTCCCACTGTCCCCGGGGGATGGCGACAATGCCCGCCCGGATGATCTCGGACGCGTAGGCCCCTTCGAAGAGGCTGAGCGCCAGGACGGCGGAGAAGAAGGGGGACCATCCGAGAACGGGGGAAACGACGAAGTAGATGAAGAAGATCTGTATGAGAAGGGGCGTGTTGCGGATCAGTTCGAGATAGACCCGGGCGGCGGCCCGGGCCACGGGGGCGCCGGAAAGCCGGAACAGGGCCGTCACGAGCCCTACGGCGAACGCGCAAAGAAGGCTGACGGCGGTGATCTCCAGGGTGACGAGAAGCCCCCGGAGCAGGGGACCGGCGATCCATCGACCGTCCTCGATCGAAAGGAGATACCGGGGAACCCGGTACCATTGCCAGTGGTACCCCAGCCGTTCCATCCCGCCGGCGAGAAGCCACAGAAGGAGGAACCCGAAAAGGAAGAACTTGACCACGTCGAAGAAAACGGCGAAAAACGGCTTTCCGCGGAGGCCGCCGCCGCGCCTTCTTCTCTCATGGTCCTGCCTGTCGCCTGTCGGTTCCAACTGGAAGCCTTTCCTCTTTTCGATGGGGGCTTTTTCTTCTCCATCGCGCCGCGGCCCCGTTCCGTGACCGGGAAAGGGGCAGGAGCGGTTGCGTGATGTCCGACCCGGGCGCGTTCCCGCGGGGCGAACGCCCCCTGAACCGGAATGCCGTCGATGTGTTCACCTTGACACAACTGAAGGCCGAAGGCAAGGATCACGGCCTTGCGGGCGGCACCCGCGCCACACCGCCTTTCGATCTTCTTCCATCGCCGTCCGACGGACGACATTACGGTTTCGGCGGAAAGGGAATCCGGTTTTCATGGAAGGGAAGGGGACGGGAGAGCGGAGGCATTCCGGGACATCAAAAATTGTATTGTATAGACATACGATTGTATGTTATAAACATACAATATGAACCTCCTGGCGGAATTGCTTTCATCGAAGGCGCGGGCGGAAATCTTCCGGATTCTATTCGGAACGGGCGACGCCTCCCTGTACCTGCGCGAGATCGAACGCCGCTCGGGATTTTCGGCGGGGACGGTGCAGCAGGAGCTGAGGAAGCTCCACAGACTGGATCTGATCGTTCAGAGGCGGGACGGAAACCGTCTGTACTACCATGCGAACAGGGAGCACCCCCTGTTTCCAGAGATCTCAAACATGGTCCTCAAAACGGTCGGGCTGGCGGACCTTCTCGGAGAGGCCCTCCGGAAAACTCCCGGGATCCGGGTCGCGTTCGTTTTCGGCACGTTCGCCGGGGATGTGGAGAAGGCGCAAGACGCCGTGGATCTCATGATCGTGGGGAACGCCGGCCCGGATCGTGTCGCCGCGCTCCTTGCCGGCCTTTCCGGCCGGACGGGACGGGAGATCCGTCCCCATGTCCTCACGGCGGACGCATTCCGGAAGCGCAGGGAGATGCGGGAGCACCTGGTCAGCCGGGCGCTTCTGGAACCGAAACGGTTCGTCGCCGGCGGCGAGGAGGAACTCCGATCCCTCTGATCAACCCCTGATCATGGTCAGGAGCATCTTGAACGGCGTCTCCGCGTGCAGCGCGTGCGGCCTGTTCGCGGGCATGATGATCGTTTCGCCGGCCTTCACGGTGTGGGGAACGCCCGAAATGGTGATCACGGCGGTCCCGTCCAGGATCTGGACCATGGCATCGAAGGGAGCGGAGTGTTCGCTCAGTCCCTGCCCCCCGTCGAAGGCGAAAATGGTGACCGTCCCTTTCTCCGTTTTCAGGATCTCCCGGCTTACGATCGATCCCTTCTGATACGAGACGAGTTCCCTGAGATCCATCTCTTTCCCGGCGTTCTCATCCGCCGGCGGTCTGTTCTCCATGGTCGTCTCCTGTCTGAAGCGTTGACGGCTTCGTAAAAAGCCCATATGCTGCGTTGCCCTTCATCCCTCGTCCCTGCGGCGTACCCAAAGTACGCCTCAGTCCTCGGGAATCGGGCGCCTTGCCTATGGAGCTTTTTCCTTTGCCGTTCGAAAAAGTGTTGCATTGACCTTTTTCCGACTTCGTCAAGCGTCACTTCCCGAGAAGTTCCCGGGCGACCAGATATTCTACGGGGGAATCGTCGTCCGTCAGGATCCGTCCCCCCGTTTCCCCGGGCGCCGGCTTCCTTCCCGCCGTCAGTCCCCGGGGGGATCTGCTCGCCAGGATCCACACGTTCTCCACGCAACCCTCCCGGTTGTCGAGGATCGAGACCTCCGGGACCGCCCGGGCGATGGTGGCGAGGATGCTTTCCGCAAGCGGGCTTTCTCCGGGACGTCCGACGACGTTCACCGCGTAGATCCCCTCCGGGGTGAGCCTGTCGAGGACGATGTCCAGGAATTCCCTTGTCACGAGATGAAAGGGAATGTCCTTCAACCCTTTGAACGCGTCATTGACGATGAGGTCGTATCGTTCCCCCCGTTCCCGGAGGACCCTCCTCCCGTCGTCGAGGTAGAGGTTGAACCCGGGCTTCAGGTCGAGATGCTCCTCCGCCGCGCGGACCACGTCCGGATCGATTTCCGCCACGTCTGCCCGGATGTCCGGGTGCCTGTCCTTCACGTAGGAAGGCATGCTGAAAGACCCTCCTCCGATGAAGAAAACGTTCTTCGCCCCGGGAACCTGGAGCAGGATTTCGTCGATCTGTTTCTGGTAGCTGAGAACGGGAACGACGCTTCCGACTTTGACCGCCCCTTCGAGGGAGTTGTCGAGGAAAAGCCATCGGATCTTCCCTGCCCCGCTGGTTTCCAGGATCTTGATCCGGTGATAGCCGTTGCTTCGGTCGAAGATCACCCCGGCGCCGCCGGGAACGGGAATGAAATGGATCGCCAGGCAGACGGCGAGACCGGCCGTGCCCGTGAAAAACCTGCCGAGCAGCATCAGGGAAAGGAAAACGAGGACCGACGCCACGATCAGGGTTCCCCGGATTCCCAGGTTCGGAAGGAGAAAGTAGCCGGTGACGAGGACCCCCAGGACGCTTCCCACGGTGGACAGGGCGTAGCAGTCGCCGGAAGACCTGCCCGGACGGTCGCTGTGGAGTTCGACGACCATGGGGAGGACCGCGGCGCCGAGAAAGGCGGGCACGGCGGCGAGAAGGAAGGACGCGACGAGGGGGCCGAACATGATCCCGAACCAGGCGAGGTGCAGGACCGTCCTTTCGCCGAAGAGCCCGAGCAGCAGGACCCACAGAGAGGAAAAAACGGCGAAAAGGACGATGGACCGCCGGACCTTCGCCCTGGAGGAAAGGATTCCGCCGGCGTAGTATCCCAGGGACAGGGCGACGAGGACGGTGGTGATGATCGCCGTCCAGCAGAACAGGGTGTTGCCGAAGGCGGGCGCGAGAATCCTTGGAATCGTGACTTCCACGATCATCGTCTGAACGCCCAGGGTCAGCAGAAGGAACAGAAGGCCCCTGCCGTGGGGGGTGACTTTTTCACGGGCCGCGGGGGTCCTGGTTTTTCCTCTCGTTCCGTCCGGACGTTTCATGGTGAATCCTTCCTTTCGGGCCGGACCGCGAGGCCCGTTTCCTCCAGATACAGGGAAACGGTCCGGTAGAACTCCCCGGGGTTGTCCGTGTGGACGGGGTGGGCCGCCTTTCCGATCTCGGCGACGCGGCTTTCGGGGATGGCGTTTTTCATGTCCCGGGCCGCCTCCGTTCCCATGACCCGGCTTTCCTCGCCCCGGACGATCAGTACGGGGCATCGGATGTTCCGAAGACAGGGCTCGAGATCGTACCGGTCGAAGTGGGAAAGAACCTCCCGGTCGAAACGGTGCCGGAATTTCCCGTCCTCCCCCCGGGCGAGGGTGGCGGAAGCGATGCGGGAGAGCATTTCCGGGTCGGCGTAGGGACTGTTTTTCCGGGCCTCCCGGACGACGTCGTCCAGGGTGTCGTAGAAAAAGGGAAGGTCCCTGTAAAGGTTGAGGAGGTATTTCCGGTTCCAGTCCGGCGGGCGGGGTTCGATATCGGCATGAATGAGGCCGCGGACCTTTTCCGGCCGCAGCGCGGCGTAACGGGTTGCGTGGAGGGCGCCCATGGAGTGTCCCATGAGAACGAATCCCTCCAGCCCGAGGGCGTCGACGAAGACCTCCAGATCGCACACGTAATCGTCGCAGCCGTAGGCCGGCGGGACGGCCCACTGGCTCAGGCCGTGACCCCTCTGGTCGAGGCAGAGGACCCGGTGGCGGCCCGCCGCCTTTCCGGCGAAATCGTCCCAGACATGGGCGCTGTCGCCGATTCCGTGGAGAAGAACCAGGGTGCGCCGGGGATCGCCGCTCCATTCCAGGTAATGCATCCGCAGGCGGTCTGTCAGGATGAACTTTTCTTCCGGCCGGTGTGTCATCGTCGCCCCCTTGCAGGAATACGGTCTCGGGTGAGACCGTCGCTTTCCCCTGCCGGGAGAACATACCACAAAAAAGAAAGGATGATGAAGTCGTAAAAAGGCCGCTTCAACACTTTTTCGAACGGCAAAGGAAAAAGCTCCATAGGCAAGGCGCCCGAATCCCGAGGACCGAGGCGTACTTTTGGTACGCCGCAGGGAGGAGGGAAGAAGGGGAACGCAGCATATGGGCTTTTTACGAAGCCGTCAAGGATGGGGGAAAGGAGTTTTTCGATGGAGGAAGCGGGGAACGCCGGCGGACCGGAACCGGCGGGAGACTGTCGCCAACGAAAAGCTTGACATCGGGGGGGCTTTCGGAAAAGATGAACGTCTATGAAAAAATGGGGGTTCGTTTCGGACCCGGCGGGCGGAAACATTCCGTCCGTGAAAGCCTGAACAGCCGCCCGCAATCGTCCGTGCCGGAAGCCAGCAGCATCCGGCCGGAAAGGGGGCAAAACAGAATGGGGCGGTCCCGCTGTCCGGATCCTCTTTCGACGGGGCGGCCGGAACCCGGTGGCCGGGTAAGACCTATATGGAGCAAAAGTTCATACTTGTCGTCGACGATGACAGGGGCAGCCGCGAAATGCTGAGGGAATGCCTGGAGCGGATCGGCTATTCCGTCGTCGATGCCGCGAACGGGGAGGAGGCCCTGAAGCGGTTCGTTCCCGGAAAGTTCGAAGTCGTCCTTTCCGACATCGTGATGCCCGGGATCAACGGCATCGATCTCTTTCGCAGGATCAAAAGCCAGGATGAGAATATCGTTTTCATCCTGATCACGGGCCATCCGAATATCGAGGACGCCGTCCGCGCCATCCAGAACGGGGCGTACGATTACATCACCAAGCCGTTCCGGTTCGAAGACCTGAAAATCAAGATCGACCGGGCGGCCGAGGCGAGAAGGATGGATTCGTCCTTCCGGAAGGTGAGCGGCGTCATGTGGGCCCTCCTCATCTCCATCCCCCTGTGGATCGTCCTCGGCATCGTCCTCGGCTTCGCGTGGCGATGGTTCTGATCACCCCGGGGACCCTGCCGGCCCGTTCTTCCCGTGAATCGAATAGACGTCCACGAAATGGCTGATGTTGAAGGCCTGCTCCCTGGACAGATCCTGGAATTCAAGGGTGCAAAGCCGGATGTTCAGGGAATCCGGGCGGTGGTGCGTCAGGGAGACGTCCTTGACGACCCTGCACAGGACCTTCCCGGCGCCGAGAAGGGGGCGGTGGATGCCGAAAATGTCGACCACCACCGATTCCCGGTCTCCGTAGCCTCCCTCCTTCGAAAGGTACTTGAGCGAGAGGCCCTCCATGTTCATGTCCACGATTTCCCCGAGACTCGTATAGGAGCGGTTGCCCGGTTCCACGAACGCCGCGACGGCGCCCTGTTTCGCGGGAAAACGATTGCCATCGTCGATCGACCTTCCCATGGCGTTCTCCTTTCGATAACCTTTTTTCCATCCGCGGCCCCGGTCCCGGAACGAGCGTCGGGGAAACTCCGGGCCGGCGCGGCAATTCGTATTTCCAATCGTCCGTTCCCGTTGCCGGACAACGACGGAATCGACGCCGGCGGCCGCGAGGATCCATGTACCCGTCGCCGCGACGGGGGACATCCTTCTTCGGAACCGATCCTCCCATGGAAAGGTTTCCGTCCTGTGAAGGTTTCGTGAAAAATTCGCGATTCCCGGAAAATAAACGGGATTCGCTCGATGGGAGCCTGTCCTCGGATCGCCGGCCTTTCTGGATGAATTATACGGGACGGGACGATGGAGAAACAGGACAATCCAATACGGTCATACTACGGGGAAAAACCTGATAGCCTCGGAAAAGGCCGCCATGCCGCCCCTTCATGCCCCATCCCCGCGGCATACGCAGGAGTGCGCTTCGTCATCGGGGATCGGTCGTCTTGCCTGTGGAGCTTTTTCCCTTGCCGCTGGAAGAAGGATTTTTTGAGGTTCCGTGCGGGTTCGTCGGAACGGATCCTACGACAGGGACGCGAGAAAGGACTGGAGGTTGACCTTCTTCCCCTTGAGGCCGAGTTTCTGCCTGAGGTTGTCCCGGTGGAACTCGACGGAACGGATGGACAGGTTCATCAGTTCCGCCGCTTCCTTCGTCGATCTCCCCTGGCGGATCAGGTCGGCGATTCGAAGTTCCGTCGGCGTCAGGTGGAACTCCCTCAGGGTCAGGTTTTTCGCGAAAGGGGAAATGATTCCGACGATGTTGGTTTCCAGGGCGTCGAGCAGCGAATTCCTTTCGCTCTCGGGACGGCTTCCCCTGAGCTTCGCCACCAGGGGCAGCAGGAGTTCCCTCGCATTGGCCAGCACGTTCCCCTGGACCTTCATCTTTTCCTCTTCCATGTTTCTCAGGAGCACCCTCAAGGCCGTGTTGGTCTCCTCGAGATAGAGGGACTTGGCCTTCAGCTCACGGCCGGTCTTTTCGATCTCCCGGGTGGCGTGGATGCGGTCGGAGATGTCCCGGGAAACGCCGACGATGCCCGCGGCACGGCCCGCGCCGTCCCGGAGAAAGGACAGCTTGACTTCCACCCACACGGTGGACCCGTCCTTCCGGATCATCTCGAGTTCCATGACCCGGGTTCTGTCCATCTGCCTTTCCGGGGATTGCTCCAGGGCGAGTTCCTCCCTGAAGGCCTCCATGGCCAGGTCGAAGGACTGGGGGGTGAGTATTTCCCGGAGGGACTGGCGCATCGTCTCCCGTGGGCGGTACCCTCGCTGCTGCTCCACCGAGGGGCTCACGTAGGTGAACCGGAGGTTCATGTCCATGGTCCAGATCACGTCGGAGACGTTGTCGGCGAGGAGGCGGTATTTCCGGTTCCGCTCCGACAGTCTTTTGTGCAGGCGCCTTGTTTCCGAAACGTCCAGAAAGGAGGCGACGCTTTTCGCCGTCCCGGGGATCATGGAGACGGTGATGAAGATGTCTTTCTCCCGACCCTCCCGGTCGATGAGGGTGAAGTCGTAGGAAGCGGGGGGGGTGCCGGGGTCCCCGCGCCGCTCGCGGTGATATGCCCTCATCCGTTCGACGTCGGACGGCGAAATGAGGAAGCTCATGTTTTTCCCGGCCAACTCCCCGCTCCGGTACCCCGACATCCGTTCGAACTCCCTGTTGACCAGGGACACGGTCATGTCCTCCTCGACGATGACCATGCCCGTTCCCGTGGTCTCGAAGATCGTCTGGTAAAGATTTTCGGACTGGGACAGCCGTTCCCGGAGATCCAGGTTTTCCGTGATGTCTTCCACCATCTCGATGGCCGCCTCGATTTCCCCGGTTTCCCGGATGACCGGCGACGATACGATCCGGTAGTTCCGGATGACGCCCTTCACGGGGGTTTCGGTGATCGCCTCATGGACGCCGCCGTCCCGGAGGGTGCGGTGGGTGGGGCAGTACCCGCAGACGGCATCCCTTGGCGGATCGTTGAAGCTCCGGTAACAGACAGGCCGTTCGGAAGGATCGATCCAGGGAAACCACTCCCGCATTTTCCGGTTCAGGGCGAGGATTTCCATCCCGGGGCTGATGAGAGCGACTCCGATGCCGATGTTTTCTACGACGCTCTCGTACTTCCCCTCGGACACCCGGAGGGCCTGTTCGACGTCGCGCAGTTCCCGCGCCTGTGCCCCGCGCTCCCTTTTGCCCCGGGGGCCGGGATTTCGCGGGGACGATTTTGTCGTGATCCTCTCCATGGGCGCAGCCTTTTCTCCGGGCTCCTTGCCGGGCGGCGGGGTTTCGACTCCCCGGGTTCGGGACCGATGAAAATCCTTGCATCCGGAAGGTCCCCGTGATGATATGGCGGCTGGACGGGGGGAACCGTCCGGGGAAATTAGGTGATTCCTCACCTATAATTGACGAACTCGTAAAAAGGCCACGTCAACACTTTTTCGAACGGCAAAGGAAAAAGCTCCATAGGCAAGGCGCCCGAATCCCGAGGAAAGGCGTAC
>ENA-ORXD01002018-ORXD01002018.1-sediment-metagenome-genome-assembly--contig:-NODE-2018-length-14635-cov-3.114576_pt1 | contig 14635 bp, 13 predicted proteins | sample MGYA00237862_ERZ511471 | MGnify/ENA metagenome assembly ERZ511471 | reverse complement strand
CAGATGGAAAAGATTATTATTTTATTTCCCGTGATGAGTTTCGTGAAAAAATCAAACGACGTGAGTTTATCGAATGGGTCGAAAGTTTCGGTCATCTTTATGGAACGTCCAGGAAATTTATTGAAGATTGTGTAAGCAATGGCACGGATTTGTTGCTCGACATTGAACCGCGGGGAGCTAAAAAGATTAAAAAGGAACTTAAGGGCGGCATTTATGTTTTTATTTTGCCTCCGTCCCACCAGGATCTTTTAAAAAGACTGGAAAAAAGGGGTTATGAAGATGATGAAGCCATTCAAAAAAGGCTTCATCAGGCAGAAAGTGAATTACAGGAAATTTCCTGGTATGATTACGTTATATTCAACAAGGATCTTAAAAAGGCTATTCATCAATTGATTTCAATTTATACAGCCGAAAAGTGTAAAAGAAAAAGGTTAGGTGATGAAATTAGAGAATTTAAAAATAAATAATATATTTAAGGAGATTTTAATTTATGGCTAGGATTACAATAGAGGATTCTTTGCGCGTTGCCAAGACAAGATTTGGATTGGTTACGCTGGCATCAAAACGCGCCCATCAGCTGCTGAAAGGATCGGAGCCGCTGGTGGTCAGCAAAAACAGGGAGGTTGTGCAGGCTCTGCGTGAAATTGCCACGGGAAAAGTCGTGTATGCCAATCCTGAATATTTAAACGGAACCAAGGAAGATTTCAAGCCTATTCCGGATAGCACTGAGTTCATCGGCGATGAAGAATATATCGAATAAAGACGCGACTGATAAATTAATTTTTGCGCTTGATGCGAATGATTATAAAGAAGCTTTGTCCTGGATTGAGCTTCTTTCGGGTCACGTAGGAATGTTTAAAGTAGGCAAGGAATTGTTTACCGCCGTGGGGCCCAAAATCATCCGGGACATCAAAGAAAGATCTCAGAAAGTATTTCTGGATCTTAAATTTCACGATATTCCCCATACAGTCGCCCGTGCTGCCGAAGCGGCAGTCAGGCTGAACGTGGAGATGTTCAATGTTCATGCGTCGGGCGGTTCTCAGATGATCAGGGAAGCCGTTTTGGCCGCCGAGACGTGTTCCGATAAGCTGGGTCGAACAAAGCCGGTTTTTTTAGCTGTTACGGTCCTGACCAGTTTAAACGACGATGACCTTAAAAGAATCGGATTTCAAAAAAACACCCGGGCGCTCGTTCTTCATCTGGCCGGTCTGGCTAGAGACGCGGGCGCTTCAGGCGTTGTCGCATCACCGCAGGATATTGCCGCGTTGAGGAATAATTTGGGAAATGATTTTATCATCGTAACGCCGGGCATACGCAGCGCTTCCGAAATGAAAAAAGATGATCAGAAAAGAACGCTCAGCGCTTATGAGGCAATCAAGACAGGCGCCGACTATATTGTCGTGGGCCGGCCGATTCGCGCAGCGGATGAACCGCTCGCAGCCTGCCGGCAAATTGTTCAGGAAATTGCCGAAGGACTGGCGGCAAAGTAATTCGCGAATAAAAGTGGGAACGTCATGGAGGTTATTTACGGTATAAATTCCATTAGCGATCTCCTCCGGCATGATAAAAAAGGATGGGGGAAAATTATTATTGCTTCCGGACGCAGCGGAACGTCCGTGAAGGACATAATAAAAATTGCCCGGATAGAAAAAATTCCGATTGAATTTTACGAGCGGAAATATCTGGATAAATTGGCCGGAACTCCTGATCATCAGGGGATAGTGGCTTTCCGCAAGCCTTTTGTTTATTCTGATCTAGATATCCTGATACAAAACCGCAACAGATCCTTTGATTTTAATTTTATTATTATTCTGGATAGCGTAATGGATCCGCAAAATCTGGGTTCGATCATTCGAACCGCTCATTGTATGGGGGCGAATGGAGTGATCATTCCCGAGGACAGGGCTGCCCATATTACGGCCGCTGTCAATAAGGTTTCCGCCGGGAGCGTCGGGCAAATGCCCGTGGCAAAAGTCGTTAATTTGGCGCAATCAATTAACTATTTGAAAGAAAAGGGATTTTGGATTTTTGGCGCAGATGCTCATCATGGAAGAAGTTTGAAAGATATGGATTTTAATTGTTCTGTTGCCTTGGTATTGGGGGGAGAAAAAAAAGGTATCAGATCGCTGGTAAAGAAACAATGTGACTTTTTAATCAATATTCCCATGTCTGGAAACTTTGATTCATTGAATGTGTCCGTGGCTGCGGGAATTATTATGTATGAAGTATTCCGTCAACGTTATAAATAAATATTGAAAAATTATTTTAATGCGTAATTGAACCCCAACAAGAGTCATTTAAAATTAAAAAAATTTATTAATAAAAACCTCTCTATTTTATATATTTTAACTTGTTGAATTTATATGCCGAATGATTTAAAATAATAAAAATTAATCCAAAATAAAAGAAAGGATTAAAAAATATGCCTGTTTTTATCTGGGAAGGGGTAACAAGAAAAGATGAAGTTAAAAAAGGGGAGATGGAAGCGGTTGATGAACTTACCGTCCGCGGCCTCTTGCGTCGCCAGGGATTCAAATCCATCGAGGTGAAGAAGAAACCCAAGGATCTTCTTGAATACCTGCCTTTTTTACAGGTCTTGCAGGGGAAAATTAAAGAAAAAAGCGTCGTTGTTTTTTGCCGTATTTTTTCCACGATGATCAATGCCGGACTTCCATTGATTCAGTGTTTGGATCTTTTGGCTACGCAGGAACAAAATAAAGCTTTTTCTAAGATCATTCGATCAGTAAAAGAAGACATCGAGGGCGGCACAAGTTTAACAAACGCGCTTAAGAAATACCCGGAAATATTTGATGAGCTTTTTGTAAATTTGATTGCCGCTGGAGAAGCCGGTGGTATCTTGGATGTTATATTGGAACGTCTGTCCAATTACATGGAAAAAGCGATGAAGTTGAAAGCGAAGGTCAAAGGCGCGATGACCTATCCCGCTGCAGTTCTGGTTATTTCAACAGCCGTCGTTGCGTTATTGCTTATTAAGGTTATTCCTGTATTCAAGAAGATGTTTGAAGGTATGGGGGGAGAACTACCGGCTCTTACTCAAGCCTTAATTACTGCAAGCGAGTTTGCTCAGAGTTACTGGTATATTTTAGCGGGGATACTTGTTGTTATTTATGTGGCTTTTAAACAATATTACAAAACCGAAAAAGGACGCTGGAGTGTTGATTCGTTGATATTGAAAGCCCCGGTTTTTGGTGAATTATTAAAAAAGGTTGCGGTGGCTAAATTTGCGCGGACGTTATCAACTATGATGAGCTCCGGTGTGCCCATTTTGGAAGGATTGGCCATTGTCAGTAAAACTTCCGGTAATGTTGTTATTGAAGACGCCCTGATGAAAACGCGTCAAAGCATTAGTGAAGGGCAGTCTATTGCGGAGCCTCTTACCAAAACAGGACTTTTTCCTGCTATGGTTGTGCAAATGATCGCCGTCGGTGAGGCTACCGGCGCTCTTGATTCCATGCTGGCTAAGATTGCCAATTTCTACGATGATGAAGTCGATGTTGCCGTGGACGCCATGACCGCTTTACTTGAACCTGTCATGATGGTTTTTCTGGGTGGCGTTGTCGGCGGTATGATTGTAGCCATGTATCTGCCAATCTTCAAACTTGCGTCCGTTGTCGGTTGATGCGAAGCTCCTGCCTCACAGGATGCCATCGCGGGCATGGTGCTTATCGTTTTCAGAGAGGGTGTCTGACGGTTTGCGGCTGGAGATGATCCGATGTGCTTTACCGGCGAAATAGTTTCGCGAACGCTTCAGAAACCACGTCGTCTATAGTGACCCATGATACCCCTACATTGACCCTACAGTGACCTTTAGGTTTAGGATATTTAGGGGTTATACGCTTCTGAAACTTGGATATCATTAAATGGTCGGGATGGCGCGATTTGAACGCGCGACTCCTGCGTCCCGAACGCAGTGCCCTACCAAACTGGGCCACATCCCGACACGGGACGGACGATATAAAATTTATTTCTAATTGTCCAACTATTTTTATTCATTTTTCGTTTTCCTTCTTATTTCCATCAAAACATAGAATTTTAACAGGAATGAATGAAGTTTGAAGGAATTGATATGTAATTGTAATTTGCGAAAAGGCATGTTATAAATAAATAAAATTTGTCATAAAATAGGTTATTTACTGTGATTATATACGATTTAAAATGTGAAAACGGACATGCTTTTGAAGGTTGGTTCAAAGACCGGGAGAATTTTGTTATGCAAAATTCAAAGAAACTGGTTTCCTGTCCGGTTTGTAACAGTACACACGTCGACATCATACCTTCTTCCATTACCATCATGGGAAATGATTCACGTGTTCAAAAAAAATCCCAGAACAAGGAAATTTCTCCGATAGCCGCTCTGAGAACCCTTCATCAGTATATTTATAAAAACTTTGAGGATGTTGGTAATAAATTTGCGGAAATTGCTTTAAAAATCCATTGCGGAGATGAAGAAAAAAGAAATATTAAAGGAACAACAACGCATCAGGAAGAAGAAAATTTAAAAGAAGAAGGTGTCCAATTTATAAAAATTCCATTGTTCAAGATGGATAGTTAATAAAAATATTTCACGTAATTCTTTATAAAATTTGATTTTCCGCTGCCCATAAGGGGTTTTTTTGTTTTACAGGTAATATGAAATTATGAGCAAATTTTATAAAAGTGTACTCGAAGGCATTGGTAATACGCCCTTGGTGGAAATTACAAGGCTTAATCACAATCCCAACGTAAAGGTCCTTGCCAAAATGGAAAGTGCCAATCCTGGAGGATCCATCAAGGATCGTCCGGCACTTTACATGATTGAAAATGCGGAAAAGCGGGGAGCGTTATCCCATGATAAAATCATTCTGGAAGCAACCAGTGGCAATACCGGCATAGGTTTGGCAATGATTGCCGCGATAAAGGGTTGTAAACTTTGTCTGATTATGCCGGAATCGGCCAGTGAAGAAAGAAAGAAAATATTGCGGGCTATGGGAGCGGAATTGTATTTTACCCCGGCCAATCAGGGTACCGATGGCGCCATTGAGGTGGCCTACAGGATGCTGCGCGAAAATCCGGATAAATACTTCGGCACGGATCAATTTAATAACGACGATAATGTTGCCGCTCATTATTACGGCACCGCGCAGGAAATCTGGGAACAAACTGAAGGAAAAGTGACCATGGTGGTAGCCAGTATCGGCACCAGCGGCACGGTCATGGGAATTTCCAAAAGACTCAAAGAACTAAATCCGAAAATCAAGATTGTCGGTGTCGAGCCTTATCTTCAGCATAAAATACAGGGATTAAAAAATATGCGGGAATCTTATCGTCCGGGAATCTTTAATAAAAACATGCTGGATGAAAAAATAAATATTCAGGATGAAGATGCCTTTGAAATGTCCCGCAGGATCGCCCGGGAAGAAGGTTTGTTTGTAGGAATGAGTTCGGGCGCGGCGATGTTTGTGGCTTTACAGAAAGCGCAGCAAATGGAAGAAGGTCTGATCGTTGTCATTTTACCGGACGGAGGAGAACGGTACCTGAGCACGGAATTGTTTGCTTTTAAACAGGAAATATCCACATTGAATCTTTATAATTCTTTTGTGCGCACGAAGACTCTTTTTAATCCGATTAAAAACGATGAGGTCAGTATGCGGACATGTGGACCGACGATTCACAATACCCCGCATTTGGGGAATTACCGGCGTCTGGTAGTGTCCGATTTGATCAACCGCTATTTAGTTTATAAGGGATACAAGGTAAAACACGTTCTGGATATTGTTGATTTTGGCGATAAATCCATAAAAGGCTCTGAAAAAGAGGGCGTGAACCTTACGGATTATTCACGAAAATATTTGCAGATTTTTATGAAGGATGTTCAATTTCTTAATATTCATCAGGACAATATCTATGTAAAAGCCTCGGAAAGTGTGGATGCGATGTTGAAAATTGTCGAAAAGCTGGTCGACAGGGAATATGCATATGAAAAACTGCATTCGGTTTATTACAACATTTCCAAATTATCCGGTTATGGTATTCTATCCAATATAGATTTGAAAAAAAACAGGCAGGGGAAATCCGTTGATCTTGACGATTATGAAAAAGACAGCCCATCGGATTTTGCTCTATTGAAGAGATCAAGTTTAGGAGAATTAAAAAGAGGTATCTATTATAAGACGGTATGGGGCAATGTAAGGCCCAGCTGGCATTTGGAGTGCGCAGCGATTTCCAGTAAATATCTGGGAGCGGCGTATGATATTCATGTCAGTGGCGCCGACGAAACATTTCCTCATGGTGAAAATGTTTTGGCAATCCATAAAGCTTTTTCCGGCCATAACGGACCTAATTATTGGATGAACGCCGAATTGGTCATGGTTGAGGACCGGAAAATGTCCCGTTCCCTGAATAATGCTGTATCGTTGTCCGAATTGGAGCAACAAGGATACACCGGAAAAGATGTACGATTTTTTCTCATGGGAATACATTATCGTAAACCGGTTCATTATTCAGCGGAAGCGTTACAAGCGGCAAAAAATACAGCTAGAAAAATAAATACGTTTGTTTGCAGACTCCTTGCTGTCGAAAACAGTCAAACAAGCGATTTTGCCGAAACCGATCAATTGATTTACGATCTTAAGCATGATTTCGCGAATGCGTTGGATGATGATCTCAACATGGCCGGCGCGTTGGCTGTTTTGTTTAATTTTATCGGTAAAGTAAATTCTCCTTTAACTCAGGGCTTGATCAATAAAGGCGATGCCGATAAAATCCTTTCTGCATTGAAGAACATTAATAAAGTTTTGGGAATCATGGATTTTGAAACTCAAGTGGCAGAAGAAAAGATCAATGATTTGATCAGTAAAAGAGAAATTGCCAGAAAAGCCCGTAATTGGGAAGAGGCGGATTCGTACAGGGCCAAGTTATCCGAACTTGGCGTTGATGTCTTGGATACACCTCATGGTGTCGTTTGGCGATTCAGGTGAAAAAATGGGCACTATTAAAAAATCAGTTATAGCCGGTTCGTGGTATCCCGCAAATCCTTCAACGCTCAGGAGAGATATAGAAAATTATTTCAAGTCGGCATCCTTGCCGGAGTTACAAGGAGAAGTTGTGGGATTGATTTCCCCGCATGCGGGTTACCTCTATTCCGGACAAGTTGCAGCCTATGCCTATAAGTCTGTCCGTGGCAAGAAATACGATACAGTCATTGTGGTCGGGCCCAGTCATCGGGTCGCCTTTCATGGCGTGTCTGTTTTTAGCCGTGGCGGCTATGAGACGCCTCTGGGAATTGTTCCCATCGATGAAGATCTGGCGGAAAAAATTAAGAAAATCAGCTCTATCGTCGCGGATTTTTCCGGCGCCCATCTCCAGGAGCATTCGGTTGAAATTCAGTTGCCTTTTTTACAGGTTGCTCTTGGCGATTTTTTATTTCTGCCTTTAGTCATGGGAGACCAGGATGCAATGACCTGTAGAAAACTGGCCGAGGCTATATACAAATCTTCACAAGGCAAAAAAATATTAATAGTGGGCAGTTCCGATCTGTCTCATTTTTACAATTATAGCGTGGCAAAAACGATGGATTCCATTGTGCTTAAGCATTTAAAAGACAATGATGCCGAAGGACTTATGCAAAGTCTGGAAAATGGAGAAGTCGAGGCTTGCGGTGGCGGGCCCATGGCGGTCGTTATGTTAACTGCACGCATGATGAAAGCTGACAAGGTCCATTTTTTAAAGTATGCTAATTCCGGAGACGTTACCGGCGATAAAAATTCGGTTGTAGGATATGCCTCTGCGGTATTCTTCACGTAAAAAGGTTTTTTGCCGGACTGTTTCATTCAACGGTTGTTGATACATCAAGAGATGTTGTATCTTTAACATGGTATAAAAGAGGAATATAAGATGGAATTAACAGATCAAGAAAAAACCACGTTGTTGGATATAGCGAAAAACGCGATTGAGGCTGAAATGAATCATCAGGAACGATCTGAATTCAATAGTGATTCAGAAACACTCAGACAAAAAAGGGGAGCCTTTGTAACGTTGAAAAAAAATGGCAACTTACGCGGTTGTATCGGTTACATCAAGGCGTATAAGCCGCTCGTGGAAGCTGTTCAGGAAATGGCCGTAGCGGCGGCGTTTCATGACCCGAGGTTCCCGTCGTTAAAACCGGAAGAGCTGGAACAATTAACTTTTGAAATATCAGTTTTAAGTCCCTTGAAGCGCATTAAAGATGTGAACGAAATTGAGGTGGGAACGCATGGTATATATATGATTCGTGGAAATAGATCAGGGTTACTATTACCGCAGGTGGCGACTGAATATGGGTGGGACAGACAAACCTTTTTGAAACAAACTTGTCATAAAGCCGGATTGCAAGCGGATGCCTGGATGGATGATGCAACTGAGATTTACATTTTTTCAGCCGATTATTTTGGCGATGTGTCTTGAATAACCTTTTCACCATTTGTTTTTGTAAACTTATTTAAGGTATGAAATTGATCAGACGTCATAAAGGGGTGGTATGTTTCATTTGCGTTCTGCTGCTGATGACCGGAATGGTTTTATTTTCCCCGTATTTCCTGCTTTATGCCACAGATTATAAAAAGGCGGATGCAATTATTCTTTTGCTGGGACCGGATTTCAAAGCGCGCCACAGGGCCGCAAAGGAATTGATTGCTTTGGGCGTTGCAGATTATCTGATTATTTCAGCCTATAATAAAACCTACAGAAGTTATGGCCAGGGCAAGACCCAGCATCTTATTTCGGATAAGAATGCTTTCGGGGATGATTTAAAAAACAATTCATCTTATCCGAGTTTTTATGAAGACACGCATATTGAAATCATCAAAGCCAAAAAGGTCATGTCCGATTATGGCTTGAAATCGGCGATATTTGTCAGTTCACCCTATCATATGCGACGAATACGATTCATTGCGGGGAAGGAATTCAATTTTAAGGATGCCGATTTTTATTTTGTACCGACACGCTACGAAAAGGCTCCGGCATCTTTCTGGGAATTGTCCCCTTCGGAGTGGAGAAAGGTCAGGAGGGAATACGGTAAAATTATGTGGTTCTTTATCTATTCCACATGGTCTGATTATTTCAATTGATTTTTGTCCCTAAAAAAGCCCTCCTGAAAACTCAATGTCTTACAGGAGGGCTTTGTATATCGCAGATCAAGAGTCTATGGTCAGACATCCTTTCTTTGGGTACAGGCCTCCTGATAAAGTCTCATCATGCAGAGAAATAAACCGAGAATGAAGAACCCCAGCATAAAATTGGGAGACGTTCCCAGGATACCGTCCAGCAAATGACCGATATAAAGGAATAAGAACGAAACAATCACCATCGTAAAACCCCAGGCGGAAAGCATTACGACCTGCTTGACATTGTTCAGTTGTGCGTGCTGCGTTTTATGTATAGCTATCATTATACAATCCTCATTCCCGGTCAGTATTTTTTGTGCCCTCGGGTTAGCTGACGATGGTTTTTACCGTTTCAATCACCGGATTGGTGAAAAGCGCCATCAGAATGGTGTACAGAGCGAAGACCCCGACCACTTCACCGACATACATCTTTTCATATTTCCGTTTCAAAGAAACCATGATCAATCCGCCGACGATTAAACATCCCAGTTGGAAGAAGGGGAATTGGGCCGCGCCCGCCGCTGCATATTCAGCAAAACTGAAAGTTGCCGTTAAAAGAATAACTGCTGCCGCTACGATTGTTGTTGCCATTGTCTTTTTCATGATCTGTTACCTCCTAATGAGACCCAAGTTTCAGAAACGTATAACCTAAAGGTCACTATAGGTGCGCTGGAACTTGCTGGTCGAATTATCCCGCTCTGCGGGATTTGTTATGTAGTTAATGAAAAGACCGTGCCAAAAGACAAAAAAAATTGGATATCAGTTGTAGTTTATTGATTATATTAGCTATATTGATAGATATTGATCATTCTTGTTTTGAAGAAAAGGACATTTTTTTGTTAATTTGTTAAATAAAATATTAAAAGTGTTTAACATAATGTAGAGGCATTAGATAGTTTTCAGATAATGGAAAGAAAAAAATACATTAAATCAATTTACGAGTCTTAGATAAAGTAAATTGAAGAAAAAGAAGACCTGTTAAAAATTATTTGATGCAGACGCGACGCACTTGCTTGAAGTCGGTAAAGCCTTTGATGGTTTTGATAAGTCCGTCCTGTAAAAGCGTCGTCATCCCCTCGCTGATCGCTTTGTCTCGCATGACTTCCACGGTTTCGTGTTTCTGAACCATTCGTTTGATATCCTCAGTGCCAACAAGAAGTTCATGGATTCCCATTCTGCCCTTATACCCGGTGCCGTCACAATTCGGACAACCCTTGGCTCTGTGAAGTTTGAAATCTTCATTATAAGGAATATTAAGTTTAGCGAATTCTTCGGGGCCATAACTTCTGGCGATTTCGTCATATTCTTCCTTGGGAGGATGATATACTTCCTTGCACGATTTACAGAGTGTGCGGACAAGACGTTGGGCAAGGATTCCCAATAAAGCATCGGCAAAATTAAGCGGATCGATGCCCATATCCAGCAAACGGACGATGGTTTCCGGAGCGCTGTTTGTATGCAGTGTGCTGAAAACCAGGTGACCGGTCAGAGATGCCTCGACGCCTGTTTTTGCTGTTTCAAAATCGCGCATTTCACCGACCATGATGATGTCAGGATCTGCGCGCAGGAATGAACGCATGGCTGCAGCAAAGTCAAAACCAATTTTGGGCTGCACCTGCACTTGACGCAGTCCGTATTGTGTGATTTCGACGGGATCCTCCGCCGTCCATATTTTTCTATCCGGCCGGTTGATGTGATGCAAGGCCGCATGCAGCGTGGTTGTCTTACCGGAACCGGTAGGCCCGACAACAAGAATCATGCCGTAGGGTTTGGAAATAATGTTAATGAGCTCATTGTAATTACGAGGCAACAAACCCATATTATTCAATGGCATTGTTTCCCCTTTGGCGAGAATTCTCATCACAACATCTTCAACGCCGCCCTGCGTGGGGATGGTCGCCACACGTAATTCAATTTCGTCACCCGTGTTTCGCCGGAATTTAATTTTGCCGTCCTGCGGCAGTCTTTTTATAGTGATGTCCAGATTGGAAATGATTTTAATGCGCGATATAATCGCTGCGCGATAACTGAAAGGGACTGTTTGATACAGAGCGCAATCGCCATCAACACGGAATCTTATTTCGACATTCTTCCGTTCTACATTGGGTTCGATATGAATATCGGACGCACGGCGCACATAGGCATCATTGACGATTTTATTAACGAGTTGCATGATGACACTGTCTGTTTCGGAAACCATTTCACCGAAATCTTCATCATCATCTGTCCCACCTTCATCACCTTCCATGCGACCGAGTATTTCTGTAAAAGAATGTTCTTCATCCGGAATATTATAAAAAAGGCTAATATATTTTATAATGTCTTCTTCGAGGGCGACATCATATTTTATTTTTTTTGTTTTCAGCAGACTTTCGATCGTATCCCGCTTAATGATGTTATTAGGGTCATCGATGAGAACGTGAATCCTGTCTCCAATCATTTCCAGAGGCACCCAGAGTTCGCGGCGCAGAAAATTTTTCTTTAAATCTTTAATCAAATTACCCGGAATAGGCGTTTTGTCATTATATTGAATAAAGCGGCAATTATAAAATTCCTCGAAAGCATGACCGATATCGGCTTTGGAGATTTTGTGCTTTTGCATGAGGAAATTTTCCATGGAAATTTTTTTCTCACGCGATTCTTTCCAGGCGGCTTCCAGTTCTTCTTCCTTGAGCAAATCATGGCTCAACAGATAATCAAACCGGGTTTTCCGGTGTCGAACAAAACGCTGTTGATTATAAAAGGCCACCCCCAGAACTTCGGCAATCTCCAGCGCCAGGGCTATTTCATCTTCAGAGAATTTTCCCTCTCCGACTTTTTTATTGATAATCTGGAGAACGCCCATCAACTGATTGTTGTTATAAATGGGCGTAGCGAGAACCTGCCTTGTTTTAAACCCTGTTTTTTTATCCCAACTGTCATCAAAGGTGAGTTCCGCTTCAATGCTTTTCAGTTCCTTTTGGCTGTAGGCATTTTCAATGTTAATAACGGCGCCCGTGTTGGCGACATATCCGGCGATGCTTTTATTGTTGATGGGCAACCGGATTTCTTTGAGTTGGGTGCCGGCCAGAAACATCGAATAGATTTCGTTGCGAAGTTTGTCCACGACATAAATGGTCAGGGAATTGGCGTTAAAAATCGATAGAATTCCGCCTTTCAAATCAACGAGAATCTGTTTGATATTTTGCGCGGCGTGGATACGGTTGGTTATGTCCAACAGTTCCTTGCGCACTTTGGAAGTGGAAGTGCCGTTCATCATTGGTGCCGTTGGTGCTACTTTGTGTGAGGGACCCGCCATGAGGTAAATTTATTCCTTAATATTTCACGAATTAAAAGTACTTTACCAAGGATTTACATGAATGTCAATCCGACTGATTATGCAATTAATTGTAAAAATCAACCCGCTGTAACAACCCTGGAAAAATCGGCAATTTGATGAAAAAGACCCGATATTTCGGCCAGAAGTGATAAGCGATTGAAACGTATCTTATCATCCTTGTCCATGACCATGACGTTATCAAAGAAAGCGTCGACATGAGGACGTAGAGCGGCCAACTTGTTTAGCGCGGCAATGAAATTCCTTTCCGCGATACCTTTTTCCACGCGAGGTCTGATGTTGTCAAAATAAGAAAAGAGATTTATTTCCGCATCAGCCGAAAGAAGATTTACATCAAACTGACCGTTTTTAAAGTCTTTTAAAATATTGTCTACACGTTTGAAGGCGATGGAGACCGGTTCGAAGTCGGGGTTTTTGCGAAAATCCTCCAACGCTTTTATTTTTTCAATAACCTCTACAAGTTCATCGATATCCGTTGATAAAACGGCATCAACCGTATCGTAAGCATAGCCCTGGGCAATCAATTGATTTTGCAGGCGTCCTTTGAAAAACTCAATAATGTCTTTTTTTACTTCTTCTGCCGGTTTTTTTAAAACATCTTTGAGCTGTGCCAGACTTTCATCAATCAGAAAATTCAGCCCGAGCGGGTAACCCCGGGATAAAATAATATTAATGATGCCCAGCGCCTGACGCCGCAAAGCGTACGGGTCGGCTGTCCCGGTCGGCGGCATGCCCACGCCGAAGAAACCGGCGATCGTGTCAATCTTATCGGCAATACCGACAATGGCGCCTTCATCGGATTGCGGAAGGTCTCCACCGGCGACAATCGGCAGATAATGTTCGTAAATGGCATTGGCGATTTCCGGTTTTTCGCCGGCGATGAGCGCGTATTCCCTGCCCATAATACCCTGAAGTTCGGAAAATTCACCGACCATCAGCGACTCCAGATCGGCTTTGGCCAGCAAAGCGGCGCGGTCGACATTTTTCTTCACGGACGGTTTTACTTTACCGGCTATTTTTACCGCCAGTTTGCGGAAGCGCATGACTTTTTTATGGGAGGTTCCCAGCAGCGTATGGAAAACAACTTTTTTCAGCGATTCCACGCGATCTTCCAGCGGAACTTTCTTGTCTTCTTCGAAAAAGAACGATGCGTCAGCCAGTCGCGCCCGCAGAACCCGTTCGTTGCCCTTTGCCACCACAGCGATGTCGCGGGCTTTTGTATTGCTGACTGCAATAAAATAGGGCAAGAGTTTTCCTTCATTATTTACGATAGGAAAATATTTCTGATGCGAGATCATCGTGGTGGTGAGCACTTCTTTGGGGATTTTCAGATATTCTTCTTCAAAACCGCCGCGTACGACCACCGGATATTCCACGATAAAGCTGACCGTTTCCAGTAGATCATCATCGTAAAAAAGTTTTCCGCCGACTTCCGCCGCCGATTTTTGGGCTTCTTCCAGAATCAGTTTTCTTCTTTCCGCCTGATCGGCAATTACAAAATTTCCCCTGGCTTTGTTCAGATAATCTTCAAAACCGGTGACCGCAAAAGACGCGGGGCTCATAAAACGGTGACCATAGGACGCATTGCCGCTTTCAATATCTTCAATCTTCAGCGGAACCACATCGCTGCCGTAAAGCGCCAGGAGCCAGTGTACCGGACGGGCAAAGCGCAATGTGTAATCGGCCCAGCGCATGGATTTACGGAAAGGAATTGCCAGCATGAAATCTTTGAGAATATCCGGAAGCAGTTCCCTGGTGTTCTGTCCGGCGATGGTTTTACGCGCTCCGAGATATTCGCCTTTTTCAGTCGTGATAGTTTCCAGTTGCGAAACCTCCAGACCCTGTCCCCTGGCAAAGCCGATGGCCGCTTTGGTCGGCTGACCGTTTTCATCAAACGCGGCTTTCCTGGCCGGCCCCAGTTTTTCGACGGTCTGATCTTCCTGTTTCGGCGACAAGTCTTTGATAGTCAGAACCAGACGGCGCGGCGTTGCCAGACATCTTATTCCGTCGAAGGCTATTCTTTTTTCCGTCAGGGATTTGCGGATAATCTCTTCCATATCGACGACCGCCTTGGATAAAAATCCGGCGGGAATTTCTTCTGTGCCAATTTCAAAAAGCAGTTCGTTACTCATTTTATCTCCAGATCTTTTATGGTTTT
>ENA-ORXD01002017-ORXD01002017.1-sediment-metagenome-genome-assembly--contig:-NODE-2017-length-14639-cov-4.308268_pt1 | contig 14639 bp, 11 predicted proteins | sample MGYA00237862_ERZ511471 | MGnify/ENA metagenome assembly ERZ511471 | reverse complement strand
AACCTTTCCTTTGATTTGTTGGTTAAGCAGATTTCAGGGCCATCCGGGACGCCTCCCCCAGATGGCCCTGACTGTTTCCAGCATTTCCGGCCATGAAACAATCGACTGTGCTTATGCACAGTCAACATATGTCTTATCGGCATGAAACTCTTACGCGACCCCACGTTTTTTTTCTTGGCGTCTTCCGGTAACCTACGGACCATCAAAAGTCTGTTGTGGCAGGCAGACTCGAGACAACCTTTTCCTTTCCTTTCCTCTTCAGAAACATTCAGGGCCGCCAGCAGGGTTTACCTCCTCCCTGCAGCGGCCCTGAAACTTTTTTGACCCTCCATTCTTGGAACAACCTCACTATCGTCCAATGATTCCTGTCAACGAACTTGAAATCTTCCGACAATCCTGTTTCAATGGCTGCTTCATACTATTTGACAAAGGAGTCTGTCATGTCTTCAGCCTCTCTCGATTCGGCGCTGGTCCGCAAATCCATCGATACCATTCGTCTGCTTGCCGCCGATGCCGTAGAAAAAGCCAATTCCGGCCACCCCGGCACTCCCATGGAAGCGGCCCCCATCGCCTATCTCATCTATACTCGGCACCTGCGCCATAACCCCTCCAATCCAGGTTGGGATGGTCGCGACCGCTTTGTACTGTCCTGCGGTCATGCGTCCATGCTTCTTTACTCCATGCTGCATCTGTGCGGATACGATCTGTCCCTGGACGATTTGAAAAACTTCCGCCAGTTCGGCAGTAAAACTCCGGGGCACCCCGAATTCGGACACACTGCGGGTGTAGAAACCACCACTGGTCCGCTCGGCCAGGGGGTTGCGACAGCCACCGGCATGGCCATGGGCCTGGGTTTCTTGCGCGACCAGGTCGACTCGGAGCTGTTCGACGCACGGGTTTATGCTCTCTGTTCTGACGGCGACCTGATGGAAGGCGTTTCCTCTGAAGCTGCCTCGATTGCCGGCCACCTGCGCCTTGGCAATCTGATCAATATCTACCTGGACAACCGCATCACCATCGAAGGGGATACTGACCTGGCCTTCACTGAAAAGGTCGCGGCTCGCTACCAGGCTTACGGTTGGGATGTGGAGCATGTGGTGGGCGAGGATCTGGCTCAGGTCGATGCCGCCATCGAGCGCGCCAAACACACCCCGCAGCCGACCCTGATCATTGCCCGGACCCATATCGGTCAGGGCTCTCCGAACAAGCAGGATACTGCAGACGCTCACGGCGCCCCCCTCGGCGCCGAGGAACTGGCCCTGACCAAACAGGCCCTGGGCTGGGATCCGACTCAGTCTTTCGTCGTTCCCGCAGACGTCGCCAGCCACATGGCCGAATGCAAAGAACGCGGCGCTGCACTGGACAAAGCATGGCAGGATAAACTAACCAGTCTGCAGGCGAACTCCCCGACCCTGCAGAACTGGCTGCAGATGAAAGACGGCCAACTGCCGGCCGGTTGGGCCGACAAGGTTCCCCATTACAGCAGCGCCGACGGCGCCATGGCAACCCGCCAGGCCAGCGGCAAGGCACTCAACGGTCTGGCTGCTCAAATCCCGCTGCTACTGGGCGGTTCCGCCGACCTGGCTCCGTCCAACAACACCGAGCTGAAAGGGATGGATGACTACACCCCGACACGCAGCGGTCGCAACATCCATTTCGGAATTCGCGAACACGCCATGGGGTCCATTCTTAACGGCATGGCTCACATGCCAGGGCTAATTCCGTTTGGCGGTACATTTTTCGTCTTCAGCGACTATATGCGTCCGGCCATGCGTCTTGCAGCCATGATGGGCCTTGGTGCTATCTATGTTCTGACCCACGACTCCATTGGTCTCGGCGAAGACGGCCCGACTCATCAACCCATCGAGCACCTGGCCAGCCTGCGCTGCATGCCGAACATGACCGTGATCCGCCCCGGCGACGCCAACGAAACCAGCGCGGCCTGGTGCCTCGCTGTTGCCAACCGGCGTGGCCCCACCGCCCTGGTTCTGACCCGCCAAGGCCTGCCGATTCTCGATCCGGAAAAATTCACCACCCGCGACGGCGTCGCCAAAGGTGGCTACATTCTGGCCAAAGAAGAGGGCACCCTGCAGGTTCTGCTCCTGGCCAGCGGGTCGGAAATCCATTGCGCTCTTGCGGCCCGCGAACAACTGCAACAGGAAGGGATCGGCTGCCGAGTTGTCTCCATGCCCTGCTGGGAACTTTTTGAAGCCCAGGACCAAGCCTATCGTGACAAAGTTCTTCCCCCGTCCTGCACAGCGCGAGTGGCGGTCGAAGCAGCAGCAGCCTTCGGCTGGGAACGCTATATCGGGCCGCAGGGGATCATGGTCGGCATGCCCGGTTTTGGCGCCAGCGCTCCGGCCAAGCAGTTGATGTCACATTTCGGCTTCACCCCCGAAAATGTGGCCAGCCAGGCCAAACAATTACTGAACAAGTAACACTTTGAAATTTCAACAAACTATGGCCCCGCAACCGTAAGGTTGCGGGGTTTTTTTCTTGCCTGAAATGAATCCTGTCCGAGCCTTGTCTCCTTACTCAGACAAAATCGACTAAATGAGGTTTGCATTTTTAACATTTCTGATAAACTGTGAAGGTTTATTAGTAAAACTAAATATAAAAACACCAATGATTCCAAGGACTCCGCATGAAACAAACGGCATCGCCAAGCCAATCAGCACAAGCTCCGACCGCCACCTGGGTCGCAGTGAGTGTGGCCAGTGCCGTTTTGTTAGTCGGCCTGTTTGAACTCAGCCAGCAAAACTTCCTGCTTTTCCATTCCATCTTAGAGATCTGCGGCATCTGCCTTGGCGTTACCGTCTTCAGCATCGGCTGGTATGCCCGACGTTTCGCCCGCAACGATCTCCTCTTGATCCTGGCTACGGCCATGGTCCCTATCGCTCTTCTCGACCTCGGCCACACCTTGACCTACAAGGGGCTCGGCATCTTCCCGGTCCTGGATGCTGGTTTTGCAACTCAGTTCTGGGTAGCAGGCCGGATTCTGGAAAGCCTGGCATTACTGCTCGCCGTCTGTCGCGTTATAACAGCTGAGCCCATTCGTCCCAAGGTTCTGCTCAGCTTGTTTCTGCTGACCGGCAGCATCCTGGTCCTGACCATCTATCCGCTGGGCCTTTTCCCGGTCTGTTTCGTTCCCGGCACCGGCCTGACTGCTTTTAAAATCGGCGCAGAATATGTGACCTGCTTGATTTTACTCGCGGCGGGGGTAATCCTCTGGAAAAGACGCCAAGAACACTCTCCCCATTTGCGCAATTTCCTGCTGGCTGCCATCGTCGCCAAAATTCTTGCAGAGATCAATTTCACCTTATATACGGATGTCTACGGCGCACAAATGTATGTCGGCCACGTCCTGCGCCTGCTCTCCTACATCCTGGTTTATCGGGCTCTGGTTGAAGGGTCGCTGGGGCGCCCCTATGCAGCCATGTTCCGCGATCTGGTCCATTCCGAGGAAAGACTCCAGGCCGAATTGCTGGATCGCCAACGATCCAAAGAAGAGGCCCTGCACGCCCAGGAAATGGCTGAAAACGCCAACCGTGCCAAAAGCGCGTTTCTGGCCAACATGAGCCATGAGATCAGGACGCCGATGAACGCCATCATCGGCATGTCGGAAATGGTACTCGACGGTGAATTACAACCGGCACAACGGGAAAGGCTCGATCTGGTCAATCAGGCGGCACGGCACTTGTTGAAAATCATCAACGACATTCTAGATCTATCCAAAATCGAAGCCGGCCGTCTGGAACTGGAGGAAAGTGAATTTCCCCTGCGAATCCTGGTAAAGAACTGTCTACAGATTTTCGAAATTCAAGCAGAAGAAAAAGGGATTGAATTGTGCTGCGACATTCACCCTGACGTACCTGAACTGCTGATCGGCGATGCGGAACGTCTCAGTCAAGTCCTTATCAACCTGCTGAGCAATGCAATCAAGTTCACCGCACAGGGGCAGGTTCGGCTGGAAGTTGATGTCCTGGATGACGTCAGCACTCAGCCTTGTGAAATTCATTTTCGGGTGCGCGACACGGGAATTGGAATCGCGCCTGAAAACCTCCATAAATTATTCAAAAATTTTTCTCAGGCGGACTCTGACATCAGTCGAAAATTCGGCGGTACCGGCCTGGGGCTGGCCATTTGCAAGACCATCATCGAATGCATGGGAGGCCAGATCATGGCCGAGAGTGAACCTGGCAAGGGTTCCGTCTTTACCTTCGGTATTCCCTTTGAGGTAGCAGAGCTATGTACCAGCTCCCCATTGCCGCAGCGAACAACAGACACATCTCCGCGAGACTGCCATCGGGCTTTGGCAAAATCGCAACCGACTGACCATCGAATTCTGGTTGCCGAGGATCATCCGGTCAACCAGAAGCTGACCGTAACATTGCTGGAAAAGCGTGGTTATCAAGTGACCCTGGTCGAAACCGGTCGCGACGTTGTGGAGGCTTTTCAAAAGGAACCTTATTCCGCCATCCTCATGGATGTTCGCATGCCGGATATGGACGGCATCACTGCCACCAAGGCGATTCGCGTTATGGAGAAAGGCCAGGGAAGGCATATTCCAATCATCGGCCTTTCGGCCCAGGCTCTGAAGGAGGATCAACAGGCCAGCCTGGACGCCGGCATGGATGACTATCTGACCAAGCCGGTCCGACCGCTGCAATTGTACGAGGCGTTGGAAACCTGGATAGGAATGGACGGGAAAAAATCAGAGAAGAAGTCTACGGCAGTCATAAACCTACGGAAACTGCAAGACACGGTGAATCACGACATGGAGCTGCTCGGTTCGTTGATCGACCGGTTTTTAAAGGAAACCCCCACGCGCATGACGCATCTGGCCCAGCACATGAATGACAATCGACTCGCTGAGGTCGAATTGAGTGCCCATGCCATTAAATCGACGTTGGGAATTTTCGGTGCTCAGCAGGCTGCTGAACTGGCAGGTCAAGTCGAGTTCTGGGCCGCCCAAGGAAACCAGCAGGAAGTACAAACCCGTTGGCCCAAACTCGAAGAACGAATCAATCAGGTCAGTAGCGAACTCAGTCGGCTTGAGTTCTAACTCTGTCATTTCTTCGCAGCAGTGGCCGGTTCCTTGTCCCCTGGTGCGACATCACGCAATTCCACCCGGAAAGTCGATCCCCCACCAGGAGTTTCCTCCACCCAACAACGGCCATAGAATAGGCGGGCTATCTTCTGCACGATAGCCAATCCAATGCCGGTTCCCCTCTGCCCCCTTCCGGTCGAACCACGGAAAAAGACTTCAAAGACCCGCTCACGCTCGGCAGCCGGAATTCCCGGGCCATGGTCTCGCACATAGAACTGCAGAAAATCGCCTCTGCGGGTTCCCCCTATCTCAATAATGGAACCGGGAACCCACCCATAATTCAAGGCATTCCCCACCAGGTTGGCGAAGAGTTGAGTGAGCAGGGTGTCTGGAATGTGAGCAGATGGAAGTTCTGTGACACGAACCTCCGCACCGAGTTCTGTTATCTTTTCCCCAAGGCCGACCAGGACATCGTCCAACACCTTGTTGCAGTTCACTTTTTCCAGAGGGGTTTCGAGCCGTCCCACCCGCGACAAGGACAAGAGGTCCTCCATCAAATGCAACAGGCGTTTGCCCTGTTTTTCAATTTCCTCAACGATGTCAATTCCCTGGGCGTCCAGACAGTGCCGGTAATTTTCCTTCAAGACCTGCGCAAAGCCGATGATCGGCGTCAGTGGTGAACGCAAGTCGTGAGATACGGTATAGACAAAGGCGTCCAGCTCCTGAAATGCCTGTTTCAGCCGATCTTCCGCCTCCTTGCGCTCGGTAATGTCACGAATCGACTCCACCGCCCCCACAAAATGGCCGGTCCGATCGTAAAGGGGCGAAGCTTTTACCCACACATGGGCGCCCCTGCCGCCATACAAAGCCGGCAGAAAACGTTCGGCAAACAAGGTATTGCTCTGCTTTTTGACATAGTCGTAGCCAAGATCATCCTCAGAGGGGAATCCCTCCACCAAGTCGATGAGGACAGCCTGCCGCCTGCCGTACAACGGCTCTCCGTAAGCAAAATCCCCTTTTCCGATCACTTGATCCTTGCTCACCCCGGTCATCTCTTCTAGGGCGCGATTCCAGGCCACAATGCGCTTTTCCCGGTCAATGACAAAAGTCGCATCCGGTAGAAATTCGATGATGTCCAAAAGCTGCTGGTGCGCGGCTTTCAAGGCATCTTCGGCCTTTTTGCGGGCACTGATATCACGGACCGTGGCCAGCACCCAGGGACGATCATCGAGTTCTATGCGCCGCAGGAAGACTTCGACATCAAAGAGGGTTCGGTCATGGGGGCGACGCGCCCGCCAATCGAAAAGATGACTTTGGCCCTCGAGAACACTCTTCCAGATTTCCGGCAGGGCGGTGACGGGGTTATCTGGCGCAGAATAATCATTGAGAATGGAATAGCGAAGCGCCTCCTGAGTTGACACCTTGAACATTTCCAGCATTTTGTCGTTAACGAACAGGATTTCGCCGTTAGCATCATGCAGGAACACAGCATCGTGAATGGCATTGAAAATCGCCCGTAACCGTTCCTCGCTGCGCGCTAAAATTTTCTGGCGATAGCGCAAAAAAGCCAGGGCCAATATAGCCGTCAACGCTCCGACGACCAGCAACCAGATGACGACATGGAGGAAACGCACTTCTTGTTCAGCCTGGGGGGAAGAATCGTGCGCGTAGGCACTCTGCACCAGCACGGCTGGCTTTTTTACATTCGCCTCGTCCAGAAAAAGGCCGGAGCCAAACCGCTCGTTCGGACGCAACTGATTCGAGGCGGTTGGAGACGACCCCAGCATTGCCCCCCGGACAGGGGAAAGGAGGCACAAGACGACAGCAATATGACAGATCAACCAAAAAAAATAGCGCAAAATCGACCTCTGAAAACGCAGCCGCGTTGGAACTCAATGTGGCTCGCGAAATGGTACGAAAACAACATCCAGAATGGAGCGACTATGGATAGTCCCGTTGGCATCCTTCTCAACAAGAAGCAATTCCTGAACGAATTCGGGAGCCCCGAGTGGCACAATAAGTCGACCACCCGGTTTCAACTGTTCAAGCAATGGTGGCGGGATTCTTTGGGCCGCGGCTGTGATCAGAATCCCATCAAAAGGGCTATGATCAGACCAACCGTAAAAACCGTTATCGCAACAGACCTCAACATTGCTGAAGCCGAGTCCTCTAAGGCGCTCACGGGCCGCCTGCGCCAAATGCGGCAACACTTCCACACTGAAAACTTTAGCTGCAAGCTGGCTGAGGACAGCGGCCTGATAACCTGAACCGGTGCCGATCTCCAAAACTCTCGCGTCGGGAGGCGGCGCCACCAGTTCGGTCATCAGGGCAACAATAAACGGTTGAGAAATTGTCTGCCCCTCCCCGATGGGAAGGGCACGATTGGCAAACGCCAGCCTCTTGATCTCAGACGGAACAAAATGGTCCCTCGGAACTTTTGCCATAGCACGGAGAACCTTGCCGCGGAACTGCCGCATCCCTGTCTGAACACCTGTCAGCTGATATTCAGCCACAATAGTGCGCAACATCTCGCGAATTTCCTGCCGGCGTCCCTCCGACGTCATTTTCATCCTTCCCAGCCAAACATATCTTTTCAGAAAGATATCATAAGTAGCCAAATTTTCAGCTAGTCCAGAGAGTTTCGAGCAACAATTCTCCCAGGAATTAACAACCTGTCAAGTCATCAATTATCTGATAAACTTGAAGACCAGAAAACAATGGGAGCCCGGTTTGTTCACGAGGATTGATCTCAACATTCGATAAGTGCAGGACACAACGGATCAAGTCCCCCTGGCCGTCAGCAAAAGGGCAAACCTCCGGCAAAACTGAAAGTAAGGGTCAAAGCCGAGCGTCACTGAAGACATCACGAATACCCTGGCCGAAAAAATAAAGGAATACACCAATGACTCAAAGCATTCTCATGGTGACAACCAGTTGTCATCAAATCGATAATAATCATCCAACCGGCTTGTGGCTGGAAGAATTTGCCGTCCCCTATCAGACGTTTAAAGAGGCCGGGATAAAAGTGGCCCTGGCGAGCCCAGAAGGGGGTATCGTCCCCATCGACCCGCGCAGTCTTCCCCGCCTGGACACGCCGCAACAATGGGACGAAGCTTTGCGGGCGTTGCAATTTAGTGTTCCCTTGAATCGCTGCGCAGCTCAAGCCTTTGACGCCATCTTTCTCCCCGGTGGCCATGGAACCATGTTCGATCTGCCGGAAAATATGGAACTGGCAGGCCTGTTGAGTGACTTCACTGCAACAGATAAAGCCATCGCTGCGGTCTGCCATGGTCCAGCCGGACTGTTAAGCGCACGCCGGGCGGACGGTTTCCCGCTGGTGGCCGGGAAACGCCTTACGGCCTTTACCAACAGCGAGGAACGAGCAGTGGAACTGGATCGCTTCATGCCGTTCTTACTGGAAAGCCGACTGCGAGACCTCGGCTGCGAATTTATGGCCGCACCAAACTGGCAGGAACATGTGGAAGTCGACGGCAAACTCATCACCGGGCAGAACCCGCAGTCGAGCCTTGCCACCGCTCAAGCTCTGCTTCGAATTTTGAACCCCTGAACCGCAACCACAGAAGAAAGGGCCTTCATTTTCTGCGCTAAAGCAGTTACATTGACAAAGATCGAAGACGATTCATCCTGAACCTGGCAAGATCGTCGGAGAAATCTCTGTTAAAGGACCAAATCAATGGAATCAACCCATGCGTTTGTCGACCCCTGTGCTGATGGCGTCTGCAAAGAACGCCTCTGCGGGCGCGTACAGAGGGACCTGAAATCCTTCAATTTTCTCGCCGACGAAGACCTTCATGAAATTGCCGCCTATCTCGAATGCCGCCAAGTCAGAGAAGGCGCCCCCCTCTGGAAAGAGGGTGACAACGGCAATTTTGTGGCCTTTGTCGTTCAAGGCCAGCTCTTGGAGGAAAAGAGTACTGAGTTCCCTGGCAAACAATTGGTCCTCGGGGTGTATAGTCGTGGCAGCATGGTTGGCGAACACAGCATCCTGGAAGGGAGCGTTCGGCCGGCCAGTATGGTGGCCAAACAGCACAGTGACCTGGTCCTCCTCAGTCGCAACAGCTTCGAAGCTCTGATCAAGGAGAAGCCCGAACTCGGCATCAAACTGCTGAAAGGGATGTTGCTCGCATCCTCGGTGCGGCTGCGCAAATCCTACGAACGGCTTTCGAGCATCTTTTAGCCTCGCATCAAAAGGGGAGCCCTTATGGCAGGGAAACGGGACAAAGGCGGCACGGTACAGTTCCCCTTCCGCTTCCTGCAACCGACCTTTTTCGCGGGCCTTCTCGACGACCCGGCCCTTCTCATTCGCATCCGCCCTCTTAGCCGCAGTCTTTTGTTTGACTGCGGCCAACTTCAACATGTCGCCAAACGCACCTTAAAATCGATCGACGCAGTTTTCATTTCCCACGCCCACATGGACCATTTCATGGGGTTTGACCATGTGCTGCGTAGTGTGCTGATCACGGGACGAACCCTGGATGTCTTTGGTCCCCCCGGGTTGAGCCAACGCATGGAGCATAAATTGGCAGCCTACGATTGGAATCTCGCCGAAGATTTCTGGTGTACCATTCGCGTTCATGAAGTTTTCCCGGAGCATATTCAACGTTGTGCTTTTTCAGGCCCGAACAGTTTCCAACGGCAGACTCTCGACTCCCAACCTCTCTCGTCCAAGGAGATCTTTCGCAACCGTTACCTGCGGGTTGAAGCCGAGCCGGTTGATCATAAGATCCCATCGCTGATGTTCAGAATCCATGAGCGGAACACCTTTGCCGTGGATTGCGACAAAATCAGGCAAGCCGGACTGCATCCAGGCCCCTGGCTTGACGATTTGAAGCAACTCTTTTATGCAGAACGGCTGAGCGGTTCGAGCGTGGACGCCTTGCGCCTCGAGAATGGACAACCAGAACGGTGTCGCATCGAGGATCCCGCAGCCCTGTATCGGTCCATTCATTCCAGCAGTCCGCCGGCCAGCATCGGCTACCTGGCGGATACCGGCTTTACGCGGGAAAACCAACAAAAAATCATACAATTTTTCCATGGAATCAGCCTGCTTGTCAGCGAATGCACCTTTTTCAAAGCCGAGGTCGATCGCGCCCGGGCCTCCTTCCATTTGACAACCCAGGACGTCAACCAACTGCTCGACGTATTGCGCCCAATGTTTGTCCTGCCGATGCACGTCTCAAAAACCTACAGCCGGCGACTGGCTGAATTGTACCGAGAATTGTCGCCTCCCGAAGGCGTCACCCTGCTCACCCTGCCGGCCCACCTGCCGTCAGCTCCGCTCCTTCCCGACCAAGTCCCCCGCCCCAAAGAATTTTTGCCGTAACTTGACATTGAAGCACCACCTCAGCTAAGCTGTAAGAGCTATTAATCCGAAAAGGCAAACCCAGGGCAACCTGGGGACGCAAAGCTACAGGCCCGGAGTATCCGGGCGGCTGGGTTACCGAAGAGAGGGCTCTCACCAGACCTTACCCCGTTTCGGTACTCGAAATGGGGTTTTTTCGTGACAGCCCGGAGAGGAGAAACAAGATGGAGATTAACGGGTTAGCAAGCATGACGATGTCTGTCAACAAGGCGGAAGTCGGACAGAACATCCTCAGCAAAACACTGCAGAAGACTGCCGAGGTGCAACAGCAGCAGAATCAGCAGGAGCAGCAACAAAACCGTCAGATGCTGGTAAAGGAACCGGAACCATCTACAACGGTGGCTGCGATGACCGGCAAAGGGACCAAAATCGACACCTACGTTTAACCCACTACGAAATGATGTCTGTTAATAACAAAAGCACGTCCCACTGCAGGGGACGTGCTTTTGTTATTTGAAAAATCGAGTGAAATTAATGCAAAAGGCCCGGTTTGTCCGGATCATTGGCCGGCAGAACCGGCAGGGCTGTTTCAAACAATTCCTGGCCGTGCAGATATTTGACCAGCAAAGGAGTAACATCCTTGGCGGGGAGGGGGGGGGAGAGGTAATTGCCTTGCATAATATGGCAATTCCGCTCCTGCAGGTACATGAGCTGGTCGCGGGTTTCGACCCCTTCTGCTACGACATGCAGACGGAGGCTGCGCGCCATGGCGATAATGGCTTCGACCAGGGCGGCGTTGCTGGACTGATGGTTAATGTCCTGCAGAAAACTGCGATCGATCTTGATTCGGTCGATAGGGAAGTTCTTCAGATAATTGAGGGATGAGTAACCAGTCCCAAAGTCATCGATTGTCAGCTGGATGCCACGGCTTTTCAACCCGTTCAGGAACAGGATGTTGGCCCGGGCATTATCCAGAAAGATGTTTTCGGTAAACTCGATTTCCAGCCCCCCATGCCCCATCCCTGTTTCTTTCAATAAGTTATCGATGTTGTCCAGCAAGGTATTCTGCATGAACTGCCGCCCGGAGAGGTTCACAGCAATTCGCAAGGGGGCCAATCCCATTTCCCGCCAAGTTTTAGCCTGCAGACATGCCTCCCGGAAGACCCACTCGCCAATGGGGAGGATGAGACCCGTTTCCTCTGCCAGCGAGATAAACCGATCAGGCATGATCAGTCCCTGCTCCGAATGCTGCCAGCGCAGCAGAGCCTCAACACCGATGATCTTCCGTGCCGCAACATCCCACTGCGGTTGATAGACCAGAAACAGCTCGTCTCGGCTGATCGCCTGGCGTAAAGCGACTTCAAGTTCTCGGCGCTCCAGAGCTTCCAGATTCATGCGGTTGGAGAAGAACTGATAATTGTTGCGGCCGCTCGACTTGGCAGCATACATAGCCATGTCAGCATGTTTCAGCAAGGTCTGCGGATCAGTGCCGTCATCCGGATAAAGGACTACGCCGATACTGGCCGAGGTAAAAACCTCATGACCCTCCAGATCAAAACAGTGGTCCATCTTTTCCAACACCTTCTGGGCCACGGTAATCGCTTCATTCTGATGCCGAATCCCCTGCAATAAGAGAATGAACTCGTCCCCGCCGAGCCGCGCCACCGTATCGCTCTCGCGGATACAGCCTTTCAGACGCTTGGCCACCGCTTTCAGCAGGAGGTCACCGTTGGTGTGACCCAGGGTGTCATTGATCTCCTTGAAACGGTCGAGGTCCAAAAACAGAACCGCCAGCAGTGTTTGGTCTCGATGTGCCGTAGTCAGGGCCTGACGCAGACGATCCGAGCACAATTCGCGATTCGGCAGACCGGTCAAGGTGTCAAAATAGGCCAGGGCATAGGCCTTTTCCATCGACTTTTGCAGTTCCTGTTTCTGTTCTTCTACCAGGGACTGTTTCTGCCGCAAGGCCGCTTCGACCTGACAACGCCGACCAATTTCCTCCTCCAGCTGCTGATTCTTGGAACTCAACAATCCCTGCTGCAGTTCCGACTCATCGAAACGGGCACGCAGGATAAGGTTCTGAGTGATAAAACGTGTCATGAAGGCAATGCCGATCAGAATGACCATTGCTAACGACCCGGTTCCGACCAGCAACTGCCATGGCGTCAAAGGACCGAAAATTTCCGATTTGGCCACCCAGGCGACCAGACTGAGAGGGGTACCATGAACCGGCAGACGTGTACCGAGCATCTCTTCGGGCTTGCCGTTGGCAGCAATTCCCGTCCAGGCGGAAAAATCATCCTGGGGGAAACTGGCGATCTGCGCCAAACTCAGCGTGGCAGCCAAACCAGCGTCCTGGCCAGGGGGAGAGATGACTCTACCTTCATCGACGACCAACCGTATGCCGCGCCCGGAAAAGGCAGGAGGAAAATCGATCAGATGGTGAAAAAGGGTCGTCAGGTCAAGCCAGGCCACCAGCCGACCGACCGTCTGATTTTTGAGAAAGCAGGGGACGGTAACCAGAATCTGCTTTTTTCCTGAATGATCAGAAAACAGAAGCTGCGGTTCCGTCTGCCTTGAATAGACCAGAGAGGTCCACTCCTCATTGACCTCCTGCGAGGTGTTGGCCTGCTGGGTATCGACCAGCGTCACACCATCCTGATTGAGAAGCAGGATTCGGCCGTAGATCGGATCCCCATGGATCGTCTTATCCGTCAAAGTGCGGCGGAACAGTTGGTCGATAACGAACAGGCTGACCTTGAGACCATATTGCTCTGACATTCCCAGCGAACGGTTGGTGAAGTAGGTTGCCACATCCCGAGAGGCGGCAAGGGAACGCAGGTCAAAATTCCGTTCATTGAAAAAATACCCCAACGAGGTGGCACGTTTTTCAAGATCAAGGCGAAAGGCTTTGAGAGTCGACTCGCGCAGGGCATTCTGGTTGCGGTAGTTGGAAGCCACCAAAAAGGCGATATACACCACCAACAGCAGGCAACCGGCCACAATCGCCAAATTGCGCCGCCGTGGAGAGGATATCCAGGTTGAAGGGGCTTCCATCATAGCTTCCGTCGCGGTTGGCCGCCAGGTTAATGGGTGAAAAAATCACCGTAATAGCTGAACACTGACGGATAGTACTTGCGAACCAGTCGCTCGTAGGTTCCGTCGCTCTTGCATTGTTGAAAAAATTCGTCAAAGGCCCGCCGCAGATGTGCAGCATCCTTGGGAAAAGCACAGGCCATTTCCTGGGAAGGAGAAATTGGTCCGATCACCTTGATTTCCCCTGACCATTTTTCCAGCGCGATCAGCGCCACCGGCACATCCATCAGGGTGGTCTCCGCCAACCGCTCCTTCTATATGGTCTTCAAGGTAAAGCCTGAAGAGACCGTGGGGCAGCTTATCTACCACCTGGGCAACAAACAGTGGGATATCCCCAGGCTGCGGGAGCTTCTGGAAACCATTCTGCCCGAGAAGGTCACCTTTGATGACTATGAGGTGGAACACGATTTCGCCACCATCGGTTGACGGATCATGCTGCTCAATGCCCGGCAGATAGAACAGGCGTGGGGCAAAGAGCGGATCATCCTCCTGGCCATCGAGGACATCACCGAACATAGGCGCTTGGCAGACCTGCTGGCAGACTCTGAAAAGCGCTACAGGAGACTTTTTGAAACCGCCAGCGACGGGATAGTGCTTCTCGAAAAGAATAAAGGCCATATAGCCCATACCAATCCGGCCGCCGAGAAAATGCTGGGTTATTCGGAAGGGGAGTCTGTCGGGAAAATGCTGCGGGATATCGGCGTTCCGCTCGGTATGAGTGATTTCTCAGCGACAATGGATGCTCTGGACAGGAAAGGCATCCTTAATTACGAGAATATTCCGGTGAAAACCAAAGACGGACAGGTCATCTACACCGATATTTATATGGTCGACAAGGCGCAGCTGGCCCAATGCAATATTCGCGATGTCACTGAACGGAAGCTGGCGGGTGAAAGACTTAAAGAGGAGAAAAGCAAGCTTGAAGCCCAACTTCGACAAGCCCAGAAGATGGAGGCAGTCGGCCTGCTGGCGGGGGGGATTGCGCACGATTTCAATAATATCCTCAACGTGATCATGGGGTATGGCGGCATGGTCCTGGACAGGATGGAATCAGGCAGTCCTTCAAAAGAAGATATGAATACGCTGCTCGCTGCCGCCGAAAGGGCCGCGAATCTCACCAAAAGGCTGCTTGTCTTCAGCAAAGATCAGATTGTTGACATGAAGCCCGTC
>ENA-ORXD01002016-ORXD01002016.1-sediment-metagenome-genome-assembly--contig:-NODE-2016-length-14647-cov-4.507344_pt1 | contig 14647 bp, 11 predicted proteins | sample MGYA00237862_ERZ511471 | MGnify/ENA metagenome assembly ERZ511471 | reverse complement strand
TACGGTGAGCTTGAAGACAGTCTCATGGACACAGTCCAGACCGCTGACAAGTTCATTCACGTAAAACCATACTATGCCATCGGTGGCACCTTCATCGTCGGCCTGTTCCTGGGTTGGTTCATGTCCAGGAAATAGCATGGAGCTGCCACAGGTGATTGTTTAACCGGAAGGGAGTATGATTACCCTTCCGGCCTATCATTTGCCCGCTTCTATCTGAAGCATGAGCTGATTGTTATGCTCCCGCCTCTTATTGGCAAGGTATTCTCCCTTGTCCAGCTCGTGCAGTTGCAGTGGAAACCGCGACGTCAGGTCGTACCAACGGCTGATCTGTTTCTCAAATCTCTGGTTCGAGGGTATTATGAGCGTATCCATATATGCCTGGATGGCAAGGTAATAACGGACCGCATTACGTTCCTCTGACCCTCTTGCACCACCCGCATAAACGGGATCTCCTTTTTTGTCCGTGGTGATAATGCTGAAACCTTTTTTATCGCGGCCTATCGTTGCGTAATAGCCTTTCATGGCCGTGCGCGCCAGTGCACCATAACTGTAATCGTAACCGAAATGAATGAATGTCCTGCCCGCATCCAGCGGTACTGCTTCGAGCCTGATCCGGTGGTCCTTGGTGAGCAGGGGCCCATTTTGGGCGGTAAGCGCGATATCCAGGTATTCAGGCTGTATTGCGCCAATGGTAAACCTGAAATCCAGTTTATATGCATCCTTGGGGGGTTGGTAATATTTGCGGCCGCTGTAAAGTGTCAGCAGCCATTGCCCGGACACCTTACGGAAGGTGCATGCTTTTATATTGAGGAGCAGTAAGTTGATATCACACCAATTTTCCGGTGCCTGAAGTGCATCTTTGACACTGTCAAAGGGGTAATCAAAAATACCGTACACATCGACACTCATGGAACCGTATTCCTCTTTAGATTCCAGATAGAGCGGTATTCCGAATTGATTTTTCTCCAATCGAGTTTTGATGGCAGGGTATTTGTCAAGCAAGACCCTGCCGTTGAGGGATAACGGCTCAGCGGCCAGTACGGAATGACGCCAAGGGCAAACCGTTACCAATACAACAAGGGCAATACATACATGGAAGATAAACCGTTTCGTGAGGGTCATATGGATAGGGCTTATACCGTCCGCATCTGATTCCATTTCTCAATCAAGATGGAAACAAGAAGGCAAGCGAGCAGCGACGAGACAGTACATTGAAGTACGGCGAGGAGCCGCACAGTGTAGCCGCTGAAGTTAACGCTTGGTTGAGAATGGGAATCACAACCATTGGACGAACATATGCGCAAACGCCTCCTTGATCTTTTGCAATACAGGTCTTTTTTTCCACTTATCCCAGTGAATCTGGTCGGATTCCGCCAGGTCCCTGGCAAACATACTCTCCATTTCCAGCGCAAACTCACGGCTCAGGACAACCGCGTTCACCTCGTCATCACTTAAAAGGCTCCAGTAGTCCAGGTTTGTGGAGCCGACCGTTGACCAGACGCCGTCAATTACCGCGGTTTTCGCATGCAGCAGGGCGTTCCGGCGTTCATATACCTTCACCCCCGCCTGCAAGAGCGCGGTATAATTATACCTCGCTGCATTTACGGCCAGCGAAGAATCGCTGGTTGCGGGAAGAATAATCTTTACGTCAACACCGCGCCTGGCCGCGGCAGTGAAGGCATCTAATATCTGGTCGTCGGGGATAAAATAGGCATTCGTCAGATGAATGGAATTCTCCGCAAAAGTGATGGCGGACACATACACAATAAAAGTGATCCTGTTGCTCTGCCCCGGCGTACTGCCGACCACCCGCACCAGGGCCTTTCCGTATTCCTTCTGATCAGGTAAATAGTTGTGTTCGGCGAGTTGCGGTCCTTCCTGTTTCAACCAGGTTTCAAGAAAAAGCTTTTGGACTTCAGACACCGCGGGGCCTTCAATTTGAATATCTGTGTCACGCCAGGGCAGAGGCTCTCCTTTTACTTTTTTCCTTCCGGAAAGTCCTCCCGAATAAACCTTGCTGATGTTGATACCTCCGAGAATGGCGACTTTACCGTCAGCGATCAGAATCTTGCGGTGGTCCGGGTGGATCAGGAACCATTCCCCGTTGTCCTTCAGCGGATTTACCGGATTGAATTCGACCACTTGAATCCCTCCGTCCCGCAAGCGCTTGAAAAAGGATTCAGGCGTTTTTATGCTTCCCACGCTGTCGTAAATGATATTTACCCGGACACCTTCCGCCTGTTTTCGCAACAGCAGTTCGGTAAATTTGCGCCCAACCTCATCATCTTCAAGGATAAAGGTTTCAAGGTTGATATGGTCTTTGGCATTCCCTATGGCTTCGAACATCGCGGCATAGGTAGCCGGGCCATCGTTGAGGAGCGTAACTTTGTTCCCTTTGGTCAGCGGGCTTTCGGTGACCGACTCCACCACGGCAGTATGGCGTTCCAGGATGTCCGTCTGGTCGACCGATCGCTTCAGCCGCTCCATGATGGCTTTGCTTTTTTGGGGAGATAACAATCCTTTGGACGAAACGATTTGACGAGGTTTCTGGGCGGTCGGCGCATCATCAATTACCTCAGAAACGTCTGGCAAGGACGCACATCCATTGCAGAGGCTCAAGACGGAGACGGCCAGAAAGAACAAAAAGAAAAGCTTGGCGGTTGTCATATTGTTATTATATTAAATAATAATTTTCTTCGCCATAAACCTTATCACGGCCTCCTTTTACTTACCAGTACCATGCAAGAACACATTCTCCGGCCAGCCGTCAGCAACTGATAATCCCAGGGCCTGGCCCGCTCCTCCCATTCACGCCGGTCCGGGCTGCCCCCGGTTTCTGAGTTTTACCGCTCTCTCCTGACGTTCGTCTTGACATTACTCCACCCCGCATATTAATAAGGTGATAACAGCCTGATTTTACAGATACGGCCGTACCGCTGTCTGCCTGTCCCCTGCCAGGCAGCGGGACACGCCTCTGCCGCACTCCGTGCGGCAGGATCAAGGAGGATAAAATGTTCCGGAACCAGCGCCAACCCTGCCTTCTTCTGCTTTTCACCCTTTGTTTCACCATGTCGGCGATCCTGCCCTGCCGCCTTGTCCTGGCCGAGGAGGCCCGGCTTACAGTAGAGGAGGCGGTGTGGACCAATGTCATTAATGACCGGGATCATGGCGCGGCATACGGCCACATCGCCCCTGTCGCCCCCCTCTATCTCTGGATGAAGGTCAAGGGTTCGAACTGGGCACTGCACCGGCTGCAGGAAGCCGGGAAACTGCCCATTTACCACCAGTGGTTCCGTCAATCCATCATCGGCGTCAGCGCAGAAGGCGTCACGAAAATGATTGACAACATTATGATCACGGCCGGCGATCCCGCCCTGGCCGGCCAACTGGAAACGGAAATCAGCAACCGTGGTTTCTTTGACTGGCGCACCTGGAGCATGAAGGAACATATCAGGGAAGGCGACTGGTTTGTCAAGGTGGTCTATGCCGACGGCACCCCGGTGCTCTGCGAGGGTGACAAGGCCTGCGAATATGCCATCTCTGTCGAGTAACGGCCTGACAAGGAAGATCCATGGAAAACGATAACGCGCCTCAAAAAAGCATTTCCTCCTGGGTTGATTCCGGGCAGCTCCGCAATGCGCAACTCCTGTTGGGCTATGCCTCGGAAACCGGAATTACTTTGCCCCGGGAAATCATCGAAAACATCATCCGGGTGAAACACTCCTCTGACAGCGGCCGCCCCCCTGCCGACCCGGTGGAAATGGAAACAAGCTTTCTGCAGGCCACCGAAGCACTGGCCAAGGCGGTGAGCCCGGTTACCGTGGCCAGTCTGCGCGCCAGTTACGACAAACAGGACGACACCTCTCTGAGGGCGTACCTCCGGGCCAGGATCCTGCGTTCCCCCATGCTTGTTTCCCGGTCCACCCTGTCGGTTCGCCGCTTTCGGCGTTGGGCCTTGTGGACCCTGCTTCTTTTGCTTATTGCGCAAATATACTGGGTGGTGGGCTCGTCGGTTACCGAGGATGTCACCACTACCTTGAAGCAGGTTGCCACTGATAGAGGCCAGAAGGAACTGCTGGAAAGGGAGGTGAGAGCGATCGATGCGCGGCGGGAAGAACAAAAAGTAAACAAAAATGCCCAGGCTGCGGACAATGACGCCAATGATGCGCAACTGGATAGCGAAATTGAGAAAAAACTAAATGAGATCAATATTATTGAAGCCAGATTGGTGGGTTATGACAAGTCAACCACGTTGAATTATGAGATCCTCAATAGCTGGAATGGTTACTGGCGCTGGCCTGTTCAGTTTCTGAACCGTATTATCGGCAGCTTTTCCAAAAACAGCGCGGCAAACGAGAAGTCGGAGCTCAATCTCCACCAGCGGCTGCTGAAATCCCTGAAAACAGCCCAATTCGCCGTCAATGCCCTGCAGATTTATCTGCTGCCCATCCTCTATGGGCTGCTGGGCGCCATTACTTATGTGCTGCGCACCCTGGCCGTGCAGATCAGAAGCCTCACCTATACTCCGGAGACGGATATCTGCTTAGGGCTCAGGATGATCCTTGGCGCCTTGTCCGGTCTGGTGATCGTCTGGTTTATCAAAGAAGACAGCGAAACCATGCTGCCGTTTGTCTCCCTGTCACAGTTTGCCATCGCCTTTATTGCCGGCTACAGCGTCGAACTGCTTTTCGCTGCCATGGATCGCATCATTTCCGCCTTTTCCGGCAATACCAAGGAGACAGGCTAAAAAACCTTAAGAAAGCAAAAAATTTTCTTATCCTGGTAATTGTCCGACTTCCCGTCCGGATGGTTTCCGGGCTTATCCACACGGACCGGCCCCGCGCCGCGAGCAGGGCCGGTCCCGCATTCCTTAACGCTGCCTGAGTGACTGGAACATCCCGCCAATCAGGCAGCTTTATGCGCTGATCGCCAACGCTGACATTGCGGCACATCTCAGCGAATCGCCTCGGTCATGCGTTTCTTTTTCTCCACTCGCCGAAAAACCAGCTTTTCGATCTCGACCAGGACAAAAACCATGGATGTGAAGCAGAGCAGCAGCAACCAGTCACTCATTGGTATTGCCGCAGTGCCGAAAACTTTTTGCAATAAGGGCAGGTAGACAAAGAGGAGCTGCAGAATGGTGATGGCGCCGACGGCCAGCAGAACTGCCCGGTTGCCGAACAACCCCTTAAGGGACAGCACCGAGGCCTTCAGGAAGCGGGCGTTGAACAGATAGAAAATCTGAAAAAAAATCAGGGTATTGACCGCGGTTGTCCGGGCCATCGCCAATGTTTCCCCCTGGGAGCGGTCCCAGAGGTAAAGGCCCAGAGTGCCCATGACCATGATCGTGGAAATAAAAATGATGCGCCAGGCAAGAAACTGGGTGAGCAGCGGCTCCTTGGGAGACCGGGGCGGACGGCGCATGACATCGCCTTCCGGCGGCTCGAAAGCCAGGGAAAGCCCCAGCGTCACGGCGGTGATCATGTTGATCCACAGAATCTGCAGCGGCGTAATGGGCAGATCGATTCCCATCATCACCGAGGCGATGATGATGCCCGCCTGGGCGCCATTGGTGGGCAGGATAAAGGCCAGTGTCTTTTTGATATTGTCGTAAACCGTGCGTCCCTCTTCCACGGCGTGGGCGATGGAGGCGAAATTGTCATCGGCCAGCACCATTTCCGCCGCCTCCTTGGCCGCTTCAGTCCCCTTCAGTCCCATGGCGACACCAACATCGGCGCGCTTCAAGGCCGGCGCGTCGTTGATGCCGTCGCCGGTCATGGCCGCCACCTGGCCGTTGGCCTGCAGGGCCGTGACCAGCCGCAGCTTGTGCTCCGGACTGACCCGGGCGAAGATATCGGTTTTCTGCACCACCACCCGCAACTGGTCATCGTCCATGGTCTCCAGCACCTGGCCGGTGACGGCCCCGCCTGTGGTTTCCAGGCCGATCTGCTCGCCGATGGCGGCCGCGGTCAGGGCATGGTCGCCGGTGATCATCTTGACCCTGATGCCGGCGTTGCGGCAGTTTTTTACGGCCAGCACCGCCTCCTCCCGGGGTGGATCGATCAGGCCGAACAGGCCAAGCATCGTCAGGCCGCTCTTGACATCGTCAAAGGTCATTTCCCGCTTCTGGCCCACGGCCAGGGTGGCCACCGCCAGGGTCCGCTGTCCCTGCCGGGCGATCTCCTCGATCTGCCGTTTCCAGAAATCAACATCGATGTGCCGGTCCTCGCCGCTTACGCGCTGCCTGGTGCACATCTCAAGCACCCGTTCGGGAGCGCCTTTGAGATAGATGAAGCCGTGACCGGAGTGATCATGGTGCAGGGTTGCCATGAATTTGTGTTCGGATTCAAAGGGGATGGTATCGATGCGCGGATATTCGCGGTTGCAGAATTCGGCGTCGTGTCCGGCCTTCATCGCCAGGGCGATCAAGGCGCCGTCGGTGGGATCACCCTGCACCTGCCACCGCCCATCCCGTTGCAGCAGGGAGCCGTCATTGCACAACATGCCGGCCCGGGCCGTCTCAAACAGCAACGCATCGTCGGCAGCATTGATGTCTTGTCCTTCACGGTCAAAGCTGCCATGGGGATCGTAGCCCACCCCATCGACCTGGTAGCGCCCCTCGGCCGTGACCAGGCTGGTCACCGTCATCTCGTTGCGGGTCAGGGTGCCGGTCTTGTCGGAGCAGATCACGGTCACCGATCCGAGGGTTTCCACCGCCGGCAACCGGCGGATGATGGCGTTGCGCCGCGCCATGCGCTGCACGCCGAGGGCCAGGGTGATGGTGATGATGGCCGGCAGACCTTCGGGAATGGCCGCCACCGCCAGGGCGACGCTGGCGAAAAAGATGTCGGTGAAGGAATAATCGCGCACCATCAAACCAAATATGAGCGTTCCCACGGCCAGCACCGTAATAGCGCCGGTGAGCCACTGACTGAATTCGGCCATCTGCTGGGTCAGGCGCGTGGTCAGCGTTTCGACCCTGGCGAGCAGAGCGCTGACCTTGCCCAGCTCAGTCGCCTCGCCGGTTGCAACCACCACGCCGCTGCCCTGGCCGTAGCTGACCAGGGTCCCTGAATAGGCCATGCTGTCGCGGTCCCCCAGCGGGGCGTCGGGCGCCACCGGCCCGGTGGACTTGTCAACCGGCACCGATTCGCCGGTGAGCGCCGCCTCTTCAATGCGCAGATCCTTGACTTTGAACAGACGCAGATCCGCCGGCACCTTGTCTCCGGACTGCAGAAAGACCACATCGCCGGGCACCAGCTCTTCCATCTTCACAGTGATCCGGCGGCCATCGCGCTGAACAATGGCCTCATGGTTGAGAAACTGGCGGATGGCGTCCACCGCTTTTTCCGCCTTGCCCTCCTGAATAAAGCCGATCACCGCGTTGATCACCACCACCCCCATGATGACGCCGGCATCGATCCAATCCGCCAGAAAGGCGGTGATGATCGCGGCACCGAGCAGCACATAGATCAGAACGTTGTGAAACTGCAGGAGAAAGCGCATCAGCGGACTGCGCCGCGGCGGGGGCGGCAGGCGATTGGGGCCGTAGCGGCGCAGACGCGCGCTGACCTCTTCTTCAGTCAGTCCCTGCCGGGAGGTGGACAGCCCGTCCAGAACCTCATCTGCGGGCAGCGCATGCCAGCCGGCAACAGTCGGCTCACTGCTGTTTTGTCGGGATGATTCATTCATGACAGCCTCCCAGGATAACAAGTCTGGACGGGACCATCGCCCGTCTGACCTGAATGCACTGATTGATGATGACAGGAAGTCGTGTTCAGCAGCCGACAAAAAAAGTGCCGCCCGCCTGCAGGCAACATATTCCATCACCTGACGAAATGCAGCAAAAAAAAGAACGGGCAGATTTTTCTCTCCACCCGCTTTTTCAAGATACTGAGTTTCTTGCCCGGGCTGTTGATTGGTTGATCATAACGGTCAAATCAGCATCTCCGCTGAAAGGGCGCTGAACGCATGACCGATGCGCGGGAGGGCCTTGTCGGCCCTTTCTTGACCGGGCCGACAGGCGTTGTAAAAAGGAAAGGACTTTACTTCACCGACCGAACAGCATCTGCGCCACCTTAAGCGCCTGTGCCGCGGTCAGACAGAAATGCTTCTGCGTGACGTTCATCTGTGCCAGCCACTGTTCATAATGTTTCTTCGTACAGAAGAAATTCATGATGTTTCAGCAGCTGCCCGACCAGTTATCGTATCGGTTCAGATCGACGTGGAGCACATGGGTTGCGGCGGGCTGCAGCTCGATAATCCGCTGATTGCCTGTTTCCAGATGCACCGGCTGCCGGCAGTAACTGCATTGCGAGTCCACCCTGATATCCTGCCTGAAGGTGAAGGCGCTGCCCATGGCGTCCACCGCGCACATGGCATAAAACGATCTGCCGTCCGCCAGCGTCACCCGGTGACTGGTGGGCAGGGCGGAAACCGGGTAGGAAAAGGTGATGAATCCCTCCTGGTTCACCACAATGGTGCGTTTTTCGCGCAAAGCGGCAAGCTGCTCCGCCACGTCCAGACTGCGCAGGGCGGCAAGGTGTTGCAGGTCGGCTGCGGTCAGCGGCCCGCCTTGCTCGATGATCTGCTCCATGACGCGGTCCCGGACCAGCTGTTCGCTGGCGGTCAGGCGTGAGGCGATGCTCTGGATGGCTAATTGTCCGTCGAAATCATGTGTTACCTGCATGGCCCTGATGCCTCAAAAGTGTTTGACGACATAACAGAGAAGGGGCGGTTCACCGCCCCTCTCTGTCCTGGCAACGTTTGCCCTGCCTTATCCAGCACGCCTCAGATGGTGGCGTGCCTGGCCGAGCTGTAAATGGATTTAATGATGATTTCCGCCTTGGAACCGACGGGCGGCATCCGCTCCCAGTTGACCCGGTAGTAGTTTTCCGTGGTTTTGAGCGGCAGGACGTTGTCGGTGATGATACCGCCGTTGCAGTCGGACGGGCAGACGCAGCATCCGGAGGGAAAGGTGATCGCCTCGCCGGTGCCGTGGTAAACCCAGTGCGGGGTATAGGGCTTGATGACCTCGGCGCCATCGACCATGATTTTTTCCTCGATCATATCTTCCAGGGCCGCTTCAACGATTTTGCCGTCCTTGAGGAACCGCACCATGACAATGACCGGATCGCCGTCCAGATAATCAGCCATGGTGGTGGTGGCCTTCAGTCCCTTGCGCTGTTCCACCTCCTCCATGGGAATCTGGCGGCGGGATTTGATGCCGATTTCCTGGATGGCCTTATCGATATCCGTGCGGGAAACATCGGTGGTGAACACGAAAAACTTTTCCATCTTGCCGCCGTAGGTACCGAAAAAGGCCTGAAACCTCCGGCCCCAGTCAATGACCGATGGTTTGGACGGGTCCTTGGTGATGTCGGTGGAGACCCGGATTTCCCTGTTTTCCAGATCGACCGCCATGCGGTCGTTTTTCCCATGCACCATCTTGATATTGCTATCTTTTTCCGCTGCAGCAAAGGCCCTGGTGCCGGGTATGGTGCTGAGCCCCAGGATGCCGAGCCCGACCACCTTGAGAAACTCTCCCCTGGTCAAGCCGCCGCTATTGCCTGTCACCTGACCCGCATCAGCGGCCCTGCCGAGCAGCACTGATCTGGAACCGGTGCAGCAGCCGCATTTGCCGTTATTATTCATTGTCATATTGTCCTCCTTGTTGATGGTAAACAGTCGTGTGGGCCCCAATGTCCTGCTTTCACTGCAGCAGCATCAGGGCAAGGGTGCGCAGCATAAAACCGGCCAGCATGAATTGCAGCAGCCTCGCCAAAGGGACCTTGGCAATGGCGCCCATTACGGAAGCCATGATGATCGGCACAAAGGGCAGGGCAAAGGCCATGGGGAAAAGCAGCAAAGCGGGTTTCTTCAGCTTGTCCAGATACTCCGCGTATCGATTCCTGGCCAGAAGCGGCACGATATCCCCGAAGATCAGGGAGCCCAGGCCAAAGGCAAGCAGCCCCAGGACAAAAAAGCCGAGGAATCCGAAAAGAAAACTCATGGGTATGCCAAAGGCATCCGCGGTTGCCCGGATCAGCACCTGTTCCGAGGCCGAGGGGTCCAGACCGGCATAGCAGGTCCCGGTCAGGCAGACAGGCAAGGCCATGAGAAAACCCATTGGCCTGAGGTATTCGGTGAAAAGCTCAAGTTTCGTCGCCTGCATATTTTTCGTGATGAACAGCAGATGAAACTCACCGGTATAGACATAGGCGTCAAGGATATAAAAATAGCGGCGGATGAGATAAAAGACCGTGGCGGCAAGCATGGTGACGGCGACCACGATCACGGCTTTGGTAATGAGAGATTTTTTAAAGTTGTAGCCGGCTGCTGCCGCTGTTGCGTTACCATTCATTATGCGGATTCCCGGATGCAATCGTGTGCTTATTTTGCCGCGCTGCGGACCTTCATTTTTCTGTAAACCACGGGCATGAGCGATACCGCGATGATCAAGGCCATGCCGATGAGAAACTCGGGGGTTATCCGTCCTCGCAGGACACTCAGCAGCGAACTGGAAAAAACGATATAGGCGATGCAGGCCGGCAGCATGCAGATAAAAGTTGCCAGGGCGTAATGGAGAAATTTCACCCTGGTGAGGCCAAAGGCATAATTAAGGAGATTAAAGGGAAACAGCGGGATCAGCCTGGTAAAGGCCACCGCTTTCCAGCCATGGTTTTCCACCATTTCATCAAGCTTTTTCCAGCGTGGGCTCTTGAGCTTGGTCGCGATCCACTCCCGCCCGATATAGCGGGAAATGAGAAAGGCCCCGCAGGCCCCCACGGTCGAGCTGAAAATAGTGTAGACCACCCCCCAGAACGGCCCGAACAGGATGCCGCCGGCTATGGTGAGCGGCAGGCCCGGCAGAAACAGCGCGGGCGCCAAGGCATAGGTCAGCATATAGATGACCGGGGCCAGGGTGCCGTAACCGGCGATCAGGGCGCGCAGTTTCTCCTGCTCCAGATATTGGGTAGCCCCGCTCATGCGCACAGCTGCGATGACCGCGACCAGGGCCAGCAGAATGACCAGGCGTTTCAGCATTGCTCCGCCCCTGGCCGCATCCTCGCCGGTGAACGTCCTTTCCCGGGATGCCGCGGCATTGATGTGCTTTTTGAAATAGCTTTTGAGCCGCAGGCGGTTGAGGTAGGTCCAGGGCGCCCGGGAAATTTTTACCCTGCCTGCCAGGGTCGCCTCGGGCTCAAAGAGCAGGTCCAGGATATGGCTGGTGGGATTGAGCCTCCCCAGGAAACTGGCGCAGCCCGCGCAATAGGTGAGAATCCTGACGCCGCCCGCTTCCCCTTGGCGCCGCAAGCCCCAGCCCCTGGAAAAATCGGCATTGACGCAGCCCACCGATCCGCCCTCCCCGCAGCAGATGGTTTTTACGCCGTGGTGCTTCATTTCCTGGATGGTCAGTGATTTCGCCGCGGCCAGCCGGCGGATGACCGCGTGGATCTGCTCATCATTTCGGGTCCCGCAGGGGTCATGGACCGTGATCGTAGCGGCGATGTTTGCCGTCTGGGGCAATGAGGTTGCGACCAGATGTTCGTAGACGGTCTCTACCTGCAGGCTCCCACCATACTGTTTGAACACCCGGTAGCAGTTCGGGCAGGCCACCAGCACCTTTTTCACCCCGTGTTGCAGGAGATATCCCTTCATTTCCCCGAACATGGCCTGGAAATGATTTTCCCGGCCCAGATCATGGGAGGGTTTGGTGCAGCAGTCGAGCACGATGCCGAGGCTGGGAATGGTTTTGCGCAGATGGTCAAAGAGGCCCTTGACCTTGTCCGGTCTGGTGCCTGGGAGAGTGCAGCCGGGAAACAACACGGCGTCACAGTTTGCCGGCAGGCCGTAGTATGAATAACCCTTGGAAGCACCCCGTTTTTCATAATTCATGATGACGCCGAAGTCTGAGAAATCCTGTGCCCCGCGGGCGACGGCCTCACGGCGCATTTCCAGAAACATGGCGGCGGGATTGATCTTGACCGGACAGACCGCGGCGCAGAGCTGGCAGAGGCTGCACTCAAAGGCCATCATCTGGTCTTTGGGAGAGGCGGGGTCGTAGGTATCGGCAATGTGCCTGGGAGAGCCGTACTTCTGCAGAAAAAGACATTCCCTGCGGCACAGTTTGCACTCAATGCATTTTTCAGACTGTATGCTTAACTCTTGCAGGAGCTGAGGCCGGCTGACCGGCTTTTCCGCAGGAACACTGGGAGATTTATTTTGCATTGGTCCAACTCATTTCGTGAAAATTACCCTGATATGGTTAAAAATACTGATGATTATTGACTGTTACCCAGGGTCGTTCATTGTTAAATCAGGTGCGGCAATTTGTCCAATAGTTAATCCAGAACAAATCAGGATTTGCATCGGGAAAGGCTATGAATATAAGCCCGCTCTACAAAAGATTCCCGCCGCAGCCGCAATAACCTCTCCTGCCCATTACCCGGCAACAGAACGGACACATCGTGTTCCTGGTGATCAGCAAAACCCGGCTTTCCCCGCCGGCAGATTTCAGCTCCATCCTGACATTTCATCTTGACGTTGATCCAGCCCCCATATTAACCTGAATGCAATTTTAGACACGCAACATTGAATTTTTTCACAAAAAAAGGAGGATCGTCATGCCGGAGTTCGGAAATCCCTTTTCAGGTCTGGCCCATGGCCGCAAGCTCACCGATGAGGAACTCATCCGCGCCATCCGTTTCATGGTGGCTGCCGAGTACGAGGCCATCCAGCTTTACATGCAGCTTGCCGAAAGCACCGACAACGCCCTGGCCCGGGCGGTGCTCAAGGACATCGCCGATGAGGAGCGGGAGCACGCCGGGGAATTCCTCAGGCTGCTCCATCATCTGGAACCCGATGAACAGGGCTTTTACGACGAGGGGGCAGGCGAGGTGGAAGAGATCATGGAGAAAATGGGCATAGGAAAGTAGCACACGCCGGCGCCGTGATGAGGCAACATCGACGGGTGAGAGTCCATGGCTGACAAGAATCCGACGGGTCATACCTTGGCTGAGGTCTGGGCCAGTGAGTTGCAAACCATCAAATACCGCCGCAAGCGCGTCGGCAGAAGGCTCGGCTGCGCCAACGACAAGAGGGCGCCGGCGGCCGGGACCCTCATCGGCCTTGCCCTGTCCGGCGGCGGCATCCGATCCGCTGCCACCAACCTCGGGGTGCTGCAGGGACTGGCGAAATCCGGGATCATGCAGTTGGTCGATTACCTGAGCACCGTTTCCGGTGGCGGTTACATCGGCTCCTGTCTTTCCTCGCTGCTGTCAAACGCCTGTCCGCCGGAAAACAAGCAGCCGAGCGGTGAGGCAAAATACCGTTTTAATGACGATTCCCCAGCCCTCTTCACCACCGCCTGGGAGTCGTTCCCCTTCCGCGACGATCATGTCGAAGCCGCTGCCGGGTTTGCCAGTGGTGCTTCCCCCTGTGGCGGGCTGACCGGCAAAGAGCAGATGGAACATATCCGCACCCGGGCCAACTACCTTGCCCCCCGTCCCACCTACCTGAGCAACAGCGTCATGCGGGCAATCGGTTCAGTCACCCTGACCAGCCTGACCCCTTTTCTATGGTTTCTCCTGGTGATCACCATGCTCACCTCCCTTTACATGGCTGTTGTTGCCGGCGTGGCGCCGGAACTGTCCATATCCGCCGGAGAACAGCAGCCGCCCCCCTGTGCCTTTGTCATCGACGATAACGGCACGGTGAAGGCCGCCCCGGCTCTCATGGCTTCCACGCCTGAGAAGGCAGCGAAGGACAAGGAGATTCAGGAGAGAGCCAGGGAGGCATGGAACAAGATCAAGGAATACGCCAAGACGCCTTTCGTTCTGCTGCGGCAAACACCCTGGCAGGTATGGGGACCGACCGGTCTGACGGGATTCGTAACAGCGGTGGCCCTGGTATCACCCTTTGGCCTGGCCATCCTTCGCATCAGCCGAAGGTGCGGGCAGGCCAAAGGGTCTGGGGAGGATACGGAAAGCCAGCGCGACCGCACCCATTTCCGGGGAACATTCATCTTTGTCCTGCTTGCCCTTGTCGCGGCGGTGCTCTTTTGCATCTGCAAGGTGAAGTTGTGGGAAGAGGAAGGGAGCTGCGCCAACGGCGCCCTGCTTCTGCTGCCCAGTGTCTTCCTGGCCGGGGCCTATCTGGGGAGCGGTTTCGTCTTCTGGGTGCTCAGTCGCATCACGAGCAAGTGTTGGCGGAGAGAGGAACGTGTCACCATGAACATGACCATGGGCGTCTTCTTCGTCCTGCTCCTCTTCACCCTTGTCCTGGCCATGCTGCCTGGCCTCATCCTGGCGGCGGATGCCGTCACCGTGCTGTTCGTGGAGGCGCCGCTCGTTCTGGCGCTCAGATGGTGGCTGGGCAGAATGCGACAACAAAATGAAAAGCAGGCGCAGAGGAGAATACCGGCAAAGTACGCGAATTTCCTGCTCGGCCTTGTCGTGCCCCTGCTGGTGCTGCTTGCCGTGGTCGGCACCGGCAGCTTCCTGGTGGAACATTGGCTTCAAAACTGGCCGGCCATGGACGGCTCCTCCTGGCAGGCGCTGGGAGTGGCCTCCGGGGTAAGCGCCGCTGTTCTGCTCATCTTCAGCGCCCTGGTGGACGTCAACCGGGTGGCGCCGCACTATTTCTA
>ENA-ORXD01002014-ORXD01002014.1-sediment-metagenome-genome-assembly--contig:-NODE-2014-length-14670-cov-6.663195_pt1 | contig 14670 bp, 15 predicted proteins | sample MGYA00237862_ERZ511471 | MGnify/ENA metagenome assembly ERZ511471 | reverse complement strand
AGGCCGGCTTCCTTCGCGGGCCCGTCCAGGGTCTTCATGTCGTCCTTGATGTAGGACGGGTTGACCATGTGCTTTTTCGCCTCGACGCAGAGTTTCGCCACGGGGTACATGAATGCCGCGGGCAGGAGGTTGACCACCAGGTCCGGGTTCACCCGGCCGATCAGTTCCCGGGCCTCGGCGGCGGCGTTGGCGACGATTCCCTCGCCCCGGGGGTGGTTCTCCAGGACACGGGCCAGGTTCGCGGGGTCCATGTCCACGACGGTGACCCGGAGCTTCGGGTCCTTCAGCAGGTGCTGGACGCAGGGCCGCGCCACGCGGCCCGCCCCGAAAACAAGAACGCGGGACATTACAGGACGCCTCCCCTCAGGCCTCTTTGTAGGCCACGAGGACGATTTCGACTTTTGCCCCGTCGGCGAGGCGCCCCACCTCGACCGTCGCCCGGGCCGGGTACGGCGGGGTGAAAAAGCTCTTGTACGCCTCGTTCATCGCCTTGAAGTCGTCGAAATCCGAGATGTAGATCCGGGCGCTCACGACGTTTTCGAAGCTCAGTCCCTCGGATTCCAGCATCGCTCCCGCCGTTTCCATGGCGCGTTTCGTTTCGGTACCGATGCCCCCGGCGACGAGTTCACCGGTTGCCGGGTCTTCCCCGCAGACTCCCGACAAAAACAGGAAGTTCCCTGCCCACACGCCCTGGCTGTAGGCCCCGATGGCGGGCGGCAGTCCCTTGCAGTTGATCGCTTTTCTCGCCATGATGTCTTCTCCTCCTTATTGGGTTTCCATGGAAATGATTTCCGCGCGCTTTTGCAGTTTCTCCCACTTCCGCCCGATCGCCCACAGCAGGGGGACCAGGGCCAGGTTCACCAGCAAAAAGGCTCCCCAGTAGCGTAGCACGGAAGCCAGGGTTCCGATGACGACCGGCATCCCCATGTAGGCCAGCCCCATGAAGAACCAGAAGAGCGAGGTGATCCGGCTGCGCTGCTCCGGCGGGGCCACGTCGGAGATCAGGGCCAGGAGCGCCGGGTAGCCCAGGCCGATGAAAACGCCGTAAAGGGCCCCGCAGGCCACGAAAAGGATCCCCCCGCGGAAGGCCGCCAACGACGAGACGGCCATGAGAATCGCGGAGATCGCCCCGCAGGCCCAGGCGGTCCGGACTCGGGGCAAGTGATCGATGAGGGAACGGCCGAAGAACCGGACCAGGACCGAGGTGACGGCGGTCGCGGCCAGGAATCCCGACACGGCGATCCCCCTTTCCCGCCCCATTCCGGCGATGCTGAGCAGGCTGGCGTCCACCGAGCAGAAGAGGGTGATGGAAAGCAGGAGCATCCACACCTGCGGGTTATCCAAAGCCGGGCGGGAGAGGCTGGGCTTGTCCCTGTTCGCGGCGGCCGGGTTGTCGACGTGCGGCAGGCGGAACGACCCGATGCAGGTCACCAGGGCAAGGAGGACGGGGACCAGCAGGTAGGTTTTCAGGTAGCCGTTCGCGACCAGGAGTTCGCAGAAAGGGACGACGAGAAGGTAAGGCAGCCCGGCCACCGCGGTGACGACGGAAAAGCCCGCCCCCCGGTCTTCCCCCGTGACGGCCTCGGACTGGTAGGCGGTGAGGGAGACCCCGAAGAAGCTGAACGAGGTCCCCGCCAGGATGCGCCAGGCGATGAGAAGAAGGGTGGAATGGGGGTTCGTGAAGAGCATCCCGGCAGCGGCGACGGTGGAAACCGCACCGGACAGCACGAGGACGGTGCGGAAACCGGCCCGGTCGGTGAACCAGCCGACGAAGGGACGCGCGAAGGTGCTGAGGTAGAAGGCGCCCACCAGCACCCCGATGAGTTTCGGGTCGACCACCCCGTTTGCCGCCATGTACGCGGGCAGGAGCACGTAGACCCGGGCGAAGGAGGCCTGGAAAAAGTAGACCGCCGTGATGGCCCAGACGACTTTCCCGATCCGCGGTGCGTTCATCGGGCCTCCTCCCTCCTGCCTGCCGGCCTCAGTTCTTCTGCAGCGGCCTTGCCGGGAAAGGGTCCGGGGGGGGCTCCGTGCTGATCAGGACGACGGACGCCACGATGAGGATGCCCCCGAGGGCGGCCGGGAGGCCCACCTGCTCCCCCAGGAAGAGCCACGACCAGAACATGGAGAAGGGGATCTCCGCCATGGAGGCGATGGCCGCTGCCGTGCCGGTGATCCGCTTGAGGGCCATCATCAGGAGCGCGAAGGATCCCACCATCGGGAAGATTCCGAGGTAGGCGGCGGAAATCCAGGTCTTCGCGTCGGCCTCCAGCAGGGGCCCGAAACCCCGGAGCGGCAGCACGACGAGGGCCAGGGCGACGAAGCCCCAGACGAAGGTCTGGACGTACAGGCGGAAGCGACCGATGCGGCCTGTCGCCCTGCTGCCGTTGTAGACGTACACGGCGTAGGAGAAGCCGGTCACGAGGGCGGCCCCGGCCCCCAGGGGGTCCAGCGCCTTCCCGGCGACGGTTCCCACGCCAAGGGCGACCCACACGCCGCACAGCCCCAGGGCCGCGGCCAGGAGGCGGAGGCGCGTGATCGGCTCGCCGCGGAAGATGCGCGAGAAGGCCATGACCCAGAGGGGGGCGGTGTTGATGAGAAGGAAGGTCAGGGCGATGGGGATCCGGGCCATGGCGACGGAAGCCCCGGTGGCGCAGATGGCCACGCCGAGCAGGCCGTTGAAGGACAAAAGGCCGATGTCGCCGCGTTTCGGCCAGAGGACGGACCGGTCCCGGTAGAGCGCCACCCCGACCAGGAGGAGGGTGGCGACCCCCGTGCGCATGAGGGCCAGCATCTCCGGGGGAAGCCCGTTCCGGGTGGCGGTGCGCACCGGCAATCCCTCGGAACCCCACATGGCCGTCGCGAGGAGAACCATCAGGAGTCCGCCCGCCCAGGGCGGAATGCGCCGCAGGAGACCCCGCGGGCTTCCCTCCCCGGACGGGCGGGTTTCGTCTTCTAGAACCAATGCGGTTCGTCCCAGAGCTTCAGTTCCTGGCCGATGCCCTTTTTAAGCGCGTTCTGGTAGACCTGGTATCCCCAGCCGACGTCCTCGACGGGCATGCCGCCGGTGACGAAGACGATGCGTTCCTTGTCGCAGCAGCGGCCCTTGACGGTGCCGGAAGCGATGTCGCCGAGGCTCCGGATGTCCTCGTGGGCCATCTTGCCGTCCAGGATGAGCTTGATGATGGGGGCCGAGGGAGCCCAGCTGAGGATGCTCTCCACGCCCTTGGGATGCTCTTCGCCTTCCGTGAGCCACGCCTGGTGCATCTTCCAGTTGTCGGCGATGACCGTGTTGCCGAGGTAGGTTTCGTCGGCCAGCTCGGCGGTGCCGGTGAGGGTCAGGAGCGACCCTTCCTTCAGCCATTCGTCGGGAATGAGGGCCTTGCTGGCTCCGGCGGTGGCGACGCTGATGACGTCCGCGTCGACGATGGTTTCCTTCAGGGTCCCGACGGGAACGACGTCGATCTTGAGGAGGGCGGACATTTCCTTCGCGTAGGCCGCGGCCTTCTCCGTGTCGAGGTCGTAGATGGTGGCCCTCTTCAGGGTGGGGACGCCTTCCTTGATGGCCATGAGGCAGGCGCGGTTGATGACGCCGGCGCCCACGCAGCCGCAGCTCTCGGCGCCCGGGCGGGCCAGGTACTTCGCGGCGACCCCCGGCACGGCGCCGGTGCGCATGGCGCTGATGAGGTTGCCGGACATGATGGCGAGGGGTTCGGAGGTGTCCGCGTCGTTCAGCATGACGGTCAGGATCGACCGGGGAAGTCCTCTCTTGGGATTGACGATGTTGGAGCCGTACCACTTCTCGCCGCAGACGTTGAAGCGGCCGCCCAGGTAGGCGATCATCGCCATGAAGCGGCGATCGGGCCCTTCCACGGGCATGTTGGGGAAGCGTTTCTCCTCGGGGAACCAGATCATGAGGCCGTGCTCGTTCTCGCGCGGGCCCCCCATGAGGTAGTCGCCCTTGCCGAGGAGATGGAAGACCTCGTCCACGACCTGGACGCACTGTTTCATGTCCAGGACGCCGGCCTCGATCATCTCGGGTTCGGACAGGTAAAGGAATTTCACGGGCTTGCCTTGCATGGGAAAAATCCCTCCTTGCGGGTTCGTTCTCGTTAGTGTTGGGGGAGCCCGCCCCTGGGGGCGGGCTCCCGGTCGTTCATTTTACATCCAGTGAGCCGAATCCCAGAGCTTGAGTTCCGTGCCGATCCCCATTTCCACGGCCTTCTTGTAGACGGTCAGGCCCCAGGCGAGGTCTTCCACGGGCATGCCGCCCTGGATGTAGACGATGCGTTCCGAGTCGTTCGTGCGTCCCGGTTTCTTGCCGACCACCACGTCGCCGAGGCTCGTGATCTGCTCCTCGGTCATCTCGCCCTTCTCGATGTGGCTGAACAGGTAGCGCGAGGTGAGGGCGGTCGGTGCGTGAAGCGGCACTTCCCCTTCCTCGAAGAAGGTTTTGTGCATTTCCCAGCAGTCGATGACGACCTTGTCGGCACCGTTCACCAGGAAGCCCTCGTCCAGGACCCCGCCCGCAGGCAGGGAAAGAAGGGAACCGGGCTTGAGCCACTCGCCCTTGATATGGGGCGGGTTGGCGCCGGCGGCGGCCAGGTTGACCACGTCGGAACCGACGACGGCCTCCTCGAGGCTGGCCACCGGGTGGACGTTCCGGCCGGTGAGGGTGGACATCTCCGCGCAGAAGGCTGCGGATTTCTCCGGGAACAGGTCGTACACCTTGACGTCCATGGCGTTCTTGCAGGCCTCGACCAGGGAAAGAAGGCTGCCGCGGCTGATGACGCCCGCCCCGATGATGCCGATCGACTTCGCGTCCTTGCGGGCCAGGAACTTCGCGCCGAGGCCAGGCATGGCCCCGGTCCGCATGGCACTGATGAGGTTCGCGGACATGAAGGCGAAGGGCGCGCAGGTGTCGGGATCGTTCAGGACGACCACCAAAACGGATCTCGGCAGTCCCCGCGTCGGGTTGATGATGTTGGAGCCGTACCACTTTTCACCGCAGACGTGGAACTCCCCGCCCAGGTAGGCGACCATGGCCATGAAGCGCCGGTCGGGTCCCGCCACGGGCATTCCGGGGAAAGGCGACTCCTTCGGGAAATGGATCTTGATGCCGTGGGAATTGAGGGACTTCCCTCCCATGAGGTAGTCGCCCTTCCCGACGAGCGTGAAGACCTTCTCCATCGTTTCGAGGCAAGTCGGCATGTCCAGCACGCCGGCCTTGATCATTTCTTCCTCCGAAAGGAAGAGAAGCTTCACGGTTTTACCTTCCAATTCAAACACCCCCTATTGGATTGTTGGCTACTCGATGAGTCCGGGCCGTACCTTGGGCAGGTTCGGGTACCACCACTTCATGATTCGCGAGGCTGCAAGCATGAGCACCACGTAGCCGGTCATGATGGCGGCGTAGAGCCCGAACTTGCCGGTGGCCAGCATGATCGGCCCGAACGAGATGTTGAAGACGTCCACCCAGGTGTTGACGGGTCCCAGGATGGCCGTGTCGTCCAGCGTCTTGGACTTCATGTCGGGGTCGGCGATGCGAAGCAGGGTGAAGCCGATCGCGTAGACGCCCGTGAGGTAGCCGAAGCAGAAGATGCCCCGCTCGACCCAGTTGTCCTTCATCATCCTCGGCGCCAGCCAGAGGTAGGTGAAGAAGACGAGGGCGATGCCGAAGAGCATGAGGAGGGAGAAGGGCAGCCAGTATTTCATGACGACCGGCAGCTTGATGGAGGCCACGCCGAAGAATACCAGGTAGTCCGTGAAGCAGCTGCCGAGACGGCCCACCACGTGGCGGTCGACGTACTTGTAGGCTCCGACGCCCTTGAGGATGAAGTAGAAGAGGAGGGCGACGAGGAAGGCCATGGTGAAGGTCGGGATGTTGAGGTGGAAGGTGGAGTCCACGAACCGGGCGACGATGCGTCCCAGTCCGGCGGGCAGGAGAAGCAGGGCCAGGTGCCAGCCGAGGGGATCGAGGGAGATCGAGGAGATGGTTTCCTTGCCCATGATCTCGCGCTTCTCCTCGGGGATGAGGCCCGTGCGCAGTTCGCCGGGCAGCTCGTCGAAGTCCTTGATGTAGCTGGTCATCTTGTTTTTCGCAGCCCACTTGAGCAGGGCGATCCCGCCGAAGACGCCGGTGATGATCCCGATCGTGGCGGAGGTCATGCCCAGGTCGGTCGCGTCGGCCCAGCCGTAGGAGGCGAAGGTCTTGCCGATGGCCGCGGCGGTCCCGTGGCCGCCCACGAAGCCGGCTCCCAGCAGCATGCCGAAGCCCGGGTTCAGGTCAGCCTGGAGACGGGAGAGGAGGAAAAAGGCGAAGATGATGGGGAGGGAATACTGGAGGGCATAGGCGGCTTCCTTGAAGCAGAGGTAGCTGCCGATACGTTCCACGTCGCCCTTGAGCCCCTTCTTGGAGATTTCAAAGCCTCGAAGGCCGATGGAGACGAAGACGAGGACGATCAACATACCGGAGTAGCTTCCGAACTGGCCGGAGAAGGGAACCCAGCCGATTCCGCGAGGGCCGATGGCGAGACCCAGGAACCCGGCGATCAGGGATGCCGGAACGAAGTAATACTGGAAGAACTTGATTTTGGACCGGATCAGCTGTCCCAGCAGGACAAAGCCGCTGGCAAAGGCAAAGTCCAGCAGGAAGCTGTAGACATCAAAATTCTCCGCAAAAATCGTCATTCATTGCGCCCCCTTTCAAATCGAAACACGGAAATCACCACTTGCCGCCGCCAACTGTTTCTTCTTCCTTTGCATCCCTCCCGTGAACGACCGGGTCCGCCGCCTTGATTAAAATGATGACGGCTTTATTTCATCGCTCAGCTCCAGAATAACGAAATGTTTCTTTGGCTTTTCGAGGCTAACTTTAGCAAGATGAAAAGTCAAGGTAAATTAGTACAGTCGGCTTTTTTAACCAATAGACACGGGCATTGTTTATATTTATTTGTACAACGCGTTTATATTGCATAAATAAATATAGAAAGTCGTTTCACTATTGCTATAATGTTACACTATGGTTCTTTTATACTGCATGGAGTTTAGTTTATGAAAGAATGGCCTCTTTTCGTGAAAGAAAGTTTCGTGTATTCTTTCACAGTGCTTGTCGGTTTTTATGGCCGGGGTACGCAAAGGGTTGAATCAGAAAGGAGGACGCAAATTGACCGAACCCATGTTTTCAAAGGCATCCCAGAATTGCGCCAAGCTGCCTCCCAAGCAGCGTCTCGTCTGCCGTTTCCTCATGGAAAACTCCGCCCGGATCCCCTTCCTCACCGTTGAGGAACTCGCGGCGGCCTCGGGGGCCAGTCCCGCCACGGTCGTCAGGGTCGTCAACGGCCTCGGCTACGAAAAATACCAGGACCTGAAGGACGAGGTCACGAAGATGCTCATCGCCATGAAGCCCGCCACGCGAACCGAGTTCGAGCATGCCTGGGAGGAATCGGACGGGGAGGAAATGCTGCTGCGGGTCGCCCACGTGAACATCGAGAACATCAAGGGAACCCTGACCCCGGACCTGGTCCGGAGCTTCAAGCGGTGCGTGGACATCCTCGTTTCGGCAAAGCGCATCCGTATTTTGGCGCTGAGGTCCAGCCGGAGCGCGGCCCTCTACCTGGGGCTGCTGCTTCGGGAGTTCATGCCCAACGTCGGGATCGTGCCGAGCCTGGGCTCCGACGAGATGATCGAGGAGATCTTCGACATCACGCCCGAGGACGCCGTGTTCGCCTTCTCCTACGGGGCCCGTTTCTACGCCCGCCGGACGATCGACGCCGTCAAGTTCATCAACTCCAGGGGGATCCCCGTCATCCTCCTCACCGACGAGATCAAGAACCCCGCCGCCCCCTACGCCGACTGCCTCCTCCACGTGCCCTACACGAAACACCACTTCTCCCTCGCCGCCGTCATCACCGTGCTCGACTCCATCGTCGCCGAGATCGGCCGCCGCAACCCGGACCAGTCCAAGAAAAAGCTGCGCCTCCTCTGGGACACCCTCGCCTCCGGCGACATCACGATTCCCATGGACACCAGCCTCGGCGAAGGCAAGTAGCGGGGAAAAACCGGGGGCCAGGTCTTGAATTCGAGCATAAAGTAATGGGGTCAGACCTTGTATCTTGGCATTTGTGTACAAAAAGAACCGAAGTGACGTTGAACACGAAAATTGGAGGGAAAAACCGTGAAGATCATTTTCTTCGACCAGGATATAAGGAAGGATTTCGGCTATTGCCTCGACGAGCTGGATCCGCTGGAGCGCAGGGGAACCATCGGGTCGTTCGACCTGGCGGAGTACCGGGACACGGACGACATGGTGGAGAAGCTGAAGGATGCCGATATCCTGGTCGTGGGCGTGTCGCGGCTGCCGACCGAGGTGCTGGAGCGGCTGCCGAAGGTCCGTTTCGTCCAGTTCCTGGGGGTGGGCGCGTCGAACTTCATCGACATCGGGGCCTGCATGCGCAGGAACATACCGGTGGGAACCGCCGCCGATTACGGGAGCAACGCGGTGGCGGAGTTCGCCCTTTCCTCCGCGATGACGCTCGCCAGGAGGATCACCGCGGCTGACCGGAGCGTCAAGGCAGGGCAGTGGGACATCACGGGACTGCTGGGAACGGAGATCGGCTCGTCCGTTTTCGGCGTGGTGGGAACCGGCAAGATCGGCTCACTCGTCGCCCGGAAGGCAAACGCCCTGGGGGCCACCACCCTCGCCTACGACATCCGCAAAAACGAGTCGCTCACGCTGGACTGCGGCACGCGGTACTGCTCACTGGACGAGCTGTTCTCAACCTGCGACTTTATTTCCCTGCACTTGACCCTTACGGACATGACGCGGGGGATGATCGACGCGGAACTGCTGGGCCTGATGAAGCCTTCGTCTTACCTCGTCAACACCTCGCGGGCCGAGACCGTGGATTACGATGCGCTCTACGAACTGCTGAGGGACGGCCGGATCGCCGGCGCCGCGCTGGACGTCTACCCGGAGGAACCCGTGAGGGACTTCTCCCTCTGCCGGCTGGAAAACGTCATCGCCACGCCGCACATCGCCTACTTCACGGATCACTCCAACCGGAACCTCCTGAAGAAGTCCGTGGAGTCGATCGTCGGGTTTTTGGATTCATAAAGGCCGCAGGTGGGGTCAGGTCTTGAATCTTAGCATCCGTTTCGTCGGATGCTAAGATTCAAGACCTGACCCCGGTTCTAGACCCGGGTTTGGGGCAGTTTCCAGTAGGAACCCAGCAACTCGTCCATGTAGCGGGGATAGGGGTGGGTGCCCGAGCCGGGGTAGACGGTCATTTCCCCGAGGCGGATGTTCCCGTCGAAAGAGTAGAGGTCGACCCGCAGGTAGTCGAAGGGGCTCACCAGGCGCTCCGCGACGGCGGCTATTTCCCCGGCGTTCGGGGGCAATTCCAGCCCGCTTTTCGCCTCGTGCTTCCCCGCGATGTAAAGGAGGTTCCCCCTCTCGTCGAAGAAGGCCTGGGAGGCCTCGCCGAACCGGTCGTAATAGACGTAGAACAGGCGCACCTTGCCGCCGAAAACCAGGATCTTGTAGTCCGTCGGGACCTTCCCGTTTTCGAGCAGGTACTCCTCGCCGTAGACCAGGGGTTTCATCCGGCTGTAGGCCCACTCCATCCGCTTTTTCCCGTAGACCGTCCCGAGCCACTTCCGGCAACACCGGACCACTTCCCGGCGGTCGACCGTCCGGCCGTCCTCCACCCGGATCACCCAGCCGGAGCCGTGGTTGGCCTTGATGACGTAGCGGTCGGGAAGGGTGTCGAAGGGGATCTTTTCCGGGTCGTCGGTGACGAAATACAGTGGAACGAGGATCGCTTCAGCTTCTTTTTCGCCGAGCCTCTCGCGGACGTAATCCCGCATCAGGATCTTGTCCTGGACAACAGGGAAGAGAGGGTTCCGGTCGAAAACCTTGCGCCAGAGGATCTTTTCGCTGTAGGTCCGGGGGTTGTCGAGGTCGCATGGATAGCCCATCGCGCGCCTGAAAAGGCGTTTCTCACGGAAGAGAAGCAGTTTCTCGACCAGGGAAAGCCGAGTCTTCACCACCTTTTTCTCGCCTCTTTTCCTAAAATGCTCGTTTTCAAGACCTGGCCCCCTGTTAAGGAAGGATCGTGACGCGCGTCCCAAGCGGGATGCGGGCGACGAGCCGGACGAGGTCCGAATTTCGCAGGCGGATGCAGCCCTCCGTGGCGGCAGTGCCGATGGAGGCCGGGTCGTGGGTGCCGTGGATGCCGATGCCCTTCCAGCCGGGGGTGGCCAGGCGGGTGAACCAGGGGCCGTAGGCGCCCTTTATCCGCCCCTTGCCTTCGCCGAAGTCGTGGGTCCACTTGTGGGAATTTTCTATTGAAGAAACGGTGAATTCGCCTTCCGGGGTACGGTTGTCCCCCACCGCCTGCTTGTCACCGGAATTCTTCCCGACGGCGACGGGGAAAAATCTCGAGGGGGTGCCCTATCTTTCCTGAACGCGGTGAAAACACGCGGGGCTACCTTCCCGAGGAATGCGGGGGTTGGCCAAGTATTGCCCTTATTCGGTCCTGAAGCAGCGGAATCTCTTTTGTGGCAAGATCCCAAACGATCTCGTTGTCGATGCCGAAGTACGCGTGGGCCAGTATGTTCCGAAGGGCCGATATCTTACGCCACTGGATATCTTCGTGCTGGTCACGAAAGGATTCCGGCAGTCCTTTTGAGGCTTCGCCGATAACCTCCAAGTTCCTGATCACGGCATCCTGGAGCATTCCGTTTTCCATGAACGAGGATTTCTCAACCTTTTCCACATAGACCGAGATCTTTTCCGCGCATTGAGGATATCCTCGAGCAGAAGGAGGGGATCACGCAACCCGGATCATCTCGCTTTCTACCCTGGTGCGGATCCGGGGCTTCAACGCCGTCTCCATGATCAGGTCGACAGGTTTCTCGAGAAGGTCTTCAAGGAAAAATTTCAAGGTTATATAGCGATCGAAATCGGTTGTGCCTTCAAAAGCGACTAGCAGGTCAACATCGCTTGCGGGGCCGGATTCATTGCGGGCCGCGGATCCAAAAAGGGAAAGCCGGGCAACGCCAAGTTGCCGTAATTCTCTCTCCCGCTCGCGTATCCGTGAGATGATTTCTTCCCGGGTCATACGAATCCCCCCTTGCCCTACCGTATCCCGATTCAATTATAGCCGAGCAACTCACGAAAGAAACAAAAAAACGGGACCCGCGACTGCGGGCCCCGAACAAACCTTGTGAATGAAACTTAACGAGGGAACAAAATGCTTGAATTCAAGACCTGGCCCCATGTTACTTGTTGTATGTGCACAGTACGGACCAATTAGGAGGGAAACGGAATGCACATCGTCTTCTTCGACCAGGATATAAGGAAGGATTTCGGCTATTGCCTCGACGAGCTTGAGCCGCTGGAGCGCAGGGGAACCATCGGGTCGTTCGACCTGGCGGAGTACCGGGACACGGACGACATGGTGGAGAAGCTGAAGGATGCCGATATCCTGGTCGTGGGCGTGTCGCGGCTGCCGACCGAGGTGCTGGAGCGGCTGCCGAAGGTCCGTTTCGTCCAGTTCCTGGGGGTGGGCGCGTCGAACTTCATCGACATCGGGGCCTGCATGCGCAGGAACATACCGGTGGGAACCGCCGCCGATTACGGGAGCAACGCGGTGGCGGAGTTCGCCCTTTCCTCCGCGATGACGCTCGCCAGGAGGATCACCGCGGCTGACCGGAGCGTCAAGGCAGGGCAGTGGGACATCACGGGACTGCTGGGAACGGAGATCGGCTCGTCCGTTTTCGGCGTGGTGGGAACCGGCAAGATCGGCTCACTCGTCGCCCGGAAGGCAAACGCCCTGGGGGCCACCACCCTCGCCTACGACATCCGCAAAAACGAGTCGCTCACGCTGGACTGCGGCACGCGGTACTGCTCACTGGACGAGCTGTTCTCAACCTGCGACTTTATTTCCCTGCACTTGACCCTTACGGACATGACGCGGGGGATGATCGACGCGGAACTGCTGGGCCTGATGAAGCCTTCGTCTTACCTCGTCAACACCTCGCGGGCCGAGACCGTGGATTACGATGCGCTCTACGAACTGCTGAGGGACGGCCGGATCGCCGGCGCCGCGCTGGACGTCTACCCGGAGGAACCCGTGAGGGACTTCTCCCTCTGCCGGCTGGAAAACGTCATCGCCACGCCGCACATCGCCTACTTCACGGATCACTCCAACCGGAACCTCCTGAAGAAGTCCGTGGAGTCGATCGTCGGGTTTTTGGATTCATAAAGGCAGTTCCCAGTACGATCCCAAAAGGTCGTCGATGTAGCGCGGGTAACGGTAGGTTCCGGAGGCAGGGTACAAAGTCATTTCACCGAAGCGGATCTTCCCGTCGAAAGAATAGAGATCGACACGCAGGTAGTCGAAGGGACTCGCCAGGCGTTCTGCGATAGCGGTCATTTCCCCAATATTCGGGGGCAATTCCAGGCCATTTTTCGCCTCTCGCTTCCCTCCGATGTAAAGCCGGTTCCCCCTCTCGTCGAAGAAGGCATCGGAGGGTTTGCCAAACCGGTCGTAACAGACGAAAACCAGGCGCACCTTGCCGCCAAAGACCAGGAACTTGTAGTCCGTCGGGATTTTCCCGTTTTCGAGCAAATACTCCTCGCCGTAGACCAAAGGTTTAATGGAGCGATAGGCCCACTCCATCCGCCTTTGCCCATAGGTCGTCTGGAGCCACTTCCGGCAGCGCTGGACCACTTCCCGGCGATCGACGGCCCGGCCGTCCTCCACCGGGATCACCCAGCCGGAGCCGTGGTTGGTTTTGATGACGTAGCGGTCGGGAAGGGTGTCGAAGGGGATCTTTTCCGGGTCGTCCGTGACGAAATAGAGGGGGACGAGGATTGCCTCGGCCTCTTTTTCGCCGAGCCTCTCGCGAACGTAATCCCGCACCCGGATCTTGTCCTGGACCACGGGGAAAAGTGGGTTATGGTCGAAAACCTTTCGCCAGACGATCTTCTCGTTGAAGGTCCGGGGGTTGTCGAGGTCGCAGGGATAGCCCATCAGGCGCTTGAAAACGCGCTTCTCGCGGAACAGGCGCAGCTTCTCGACCAGGGAAAGCCGAGTCTTCACCACCCTTTGTCGCCTCCTTTGACCCCGTTAGGGGAGGATTCGGACCCACGTGCCGACGGAGATGCGGGCAACGAGCCGGACCAGGTCCGAATTTCGCAGGCGGATACAGCCCTCGGTGGCGGCGTTACCGATGGAAGCCGGGTCGTGGGTGCCGTGGATGCCGATCCCCTTCCAGCCGGGGGTGGCCAGGCGGATGAACCAGGGGCCGTAGGCGCCCTTGACCGCCCCCTTGCCATCGCCGAAGTCGTGGGTCCACTTGCGGGAATCTTCTATTGAAGAAACGGTGAATTCGCCTTCCGGGGTACGCAAGTCCCCCACCGCCTGCTTGTCACCGGAATTCTTCCCGACGGCGACGGGGAAGGTTTCGACGAGGGTTTCCCCTTCGAAGAGCTCGAGGGTGTAGGCGGACTTGGTGACGACAAGGCGGAAGGGCTCCGCGGCAAAGGCCGGGAGGACCGACAGGAAAACGAGGCAGAGGATAAATAGGAAGGAAACGAGGCACTTCGGGGATCTGCGCGTCATAGTCACCTGCCCCCCTTTTTCCCTCATTTTACCGCGAACAAAAAAACAGGGCCCATAGAAATAGGCCCCGAACAAACCTTGTGAATGTGAACGCAATGAATTTGTACCTGTCCCGAATTACTCCTCCACGGGGGAGTCGACCATGGGGGAAGGGGCGCCGCCCATGAAGGCGGGGATGCTGAACATCCCCTTTGCCTTGGAGACCCACTTGAAGTCGCCATCCAGGGTCTTGAGTACGTCGCCGGATTCGTTGAGGACTTCCACCTTGACGGTGTGGGACGGGCCGACAACCTGGGTGACGTCGCGGTCGCCGGAAGCCAGTTCCAAAGGCTCCTTCCCGTTGAAGGCGACCCGGACGAAGGCCTCGGCCGGGTAGGCCTTGCCTTCCAGCACGATTTCCATGTTGTCGACGAGCATTTGGTGCTGCTTGCCGCTGGTGAAGAGATAGACTCCGATGAGGACCAGAACGACCAGCAGGCCGATCCGGAAGCCGTTGCGCCGGTTCAACATGGCCTTACGCCTCCCCTCTCAGGGACCGCCGTGCCCGCTCGCGGTCCTTCTGGCGCTTCCAGGCGTGGAGGGCCAGCGAGATGGCGATGATCCCGTAGGAGATGAACACGCGGAAGTATTCCCCGATCTGTGCCTGTCCCATGAGCTGCTTGCCGGCCATGGGGCTGACCACGAACATCATGTGGAAGAGGATGACGCCCAGGAAGACGTTCGGGATGGTGGCCTTCGCAACGGTGGCGCCGCCGATGAGCAGGGCGGCGATGGCGAACATGCCCGCCTGGTCGTGGCTGTTGTAGGTGTTAAGGGTGCCGATGTTTTGCAGGAAAATGATCTGCCCGTAGCAGGCCAGCACGGTGCTGATGATGATGGCGATGATGCGGGTCTTCTCCACCGGGATCCCGGCGGCCCCGGCGACGTGCATGTCCTGCCCGATGGCCCGCATGTCCTGCCCCAGCTTCGTCCGGCGGAACCAGACGATGAAGAGGCAGAAGAGGGCGATGGTGAGGTAGGTTCCCACGGGGACGTTGAG
>ENA-ORXD01002013-ORXD01002013.1-sediment-metagenome-genome-assembly--contig:-NODE-2013-length-14682-cov-3.198631_pt1 | contig 14682 bp, 14 predicted proteins | sample MGYA00237862_ERZ511471 | MGnify/ENA metagenome assembly ERZ511471 | reverse complement strand
GTTTACGGTAATGCCGCCAAAATACGCACCGTTACCGACAGCGTGCTGAAAGGACAGATTAAAGCGCTGGAGCGGCAGGCGCTGCATGCCGCTAAACTTTCTTTTTTGCATCCCCTGAGCGGGAAAAGACTGGTGTTTACCGCCGAAATGCCGGACGATATGAATCAGCTTTGTGCGGCCTTGAAAAAAAGTGGAACTGTCATACATGTTTAAAATAAAGCAGAAAAAATCCATTCTCTGTTGCGAGGCCTCCATTTTCCAGCAGTGCGACTTTGTAACCCACGCTTTTTGCACCCGGCAGGGTGGCTTTTCTGAAGCAGACTACAAAAGCCTGAATATGAGTTTTTGTGAGGGAGACGAAGAAGGCAAGGTTTTGCAAAACTGGGAGCGGCTGGCCACGGCCCTGGACATCCCGCTTGCGCAATTTTTGGTGGTCAACCAAGTGCACGGCGATGCAATTTTTGTCATCGGGCGCTGGGGCAACTTTTTTTCTTCACGGTCGGAGCTCAATTACGATGCCATTGTCACTGACCGCCCCAATTTGGCTATTTGCGTCAAGACCGCCGACTGTGTGCCGGTATTGATTGCCGACCGGACAAAAAAAGTAATCGCCGCAGTTCATGCCGGCTGGCGCAGCAGTGCTTTGGGCCTCAGCGCCAAAGTGATCCGGCTGATGCAGGAAAAATATGGTTCCCGACCGGAGGATATTCTGGCGGCGATCGGACCGGCCATCGGTCTTTGCTGTTATGAAGTTGACGCTGTAACCGCAAATGCGTTTGCCGCCCAGGCAGGCAGCGAGTATTTTCTGTTTGAGGTCAAGGCAAAAGGAAAATGGATGCTGGATCTGCCGGAAGCCAATCGCCGGCAGCTCGTCGCCTGCGGCATTCCGGAAAAGAATATTGAAGCTTCCGATCTTTGCACATCCTGCAATCAGGAGCTCTTTTTTTCCCATCGCGCTTCTGGCGGCGTGACCGGCCGGCAGGTTAATTTCATGATGATCAAAGAGACAAATCGCCGCGCGGTTACGACTATTAACAATAAAATCTTTTGGCGGGATTAAATAGTTTCCGCATCATGAGTAAAAGTGGGATGATGCAAATCTATTTAAGGTACGGTTACGTCTTGATAAGCATTTTCAGGATATGTTTTGCCAATAAATCTTTAATTTCATTGTGGCGGGGCACAGGTTGTGATGTTTTTGTGTCAGGGTTCTGATACCAATCATGTCGGCCGCCATGACGAAGAAGAACGCAACCGGCCTCCTCAATGGCACGTATTAAGTCTTTTCGCTTCATGCTACGTGCAGCTCTCCGACGTGAAGAACATTTTGTATTCTGCCGCTGGTCAATTCTTCATATATATCTTTCAGATTTTTCTGTAATTCATCGAGAGATTCACCCTGCGTTTTATAATCAGGAAATTCTTCCAGCCACCCAATAAACATATTCCCATCCTGATAATAAATAAATTTTTTTGTTTCCATAAGCACAACCTCTTAAAAAAATGACAGCTTCAATGTATTTGATTGTTGCATATTTTGTTGTGATTTTACCCTATTTGATAAATAATAAAAAGGGGAAACATTTCTGCGCATCGTCCCATACCATTTAAGATGGTCAGAGGATAATGGAACTCCATTATTGAAATCGACCGATGCGAAGGGGAAATTGTGACGCTTACCGGAAATTGATGGGGTAAATAATTGTACCCGTCCCGTTTATTTTTATTGCAACCGGCCAATTTTTCATCCCTTATTTTCTTTATTGACAGCAATTCTTTTCGGTTATACTTAAAACATCATTTCAAAACAAAGGAGCGATTTTTATGATCGTGGTCACCGGCGGGGCGGGATTTATCGGGAGCGCTTTTGTCTGGAAGCTCAACCAGCAAGGAAGAGAAGATATTATTATTGTTGACCGTTTGGGTACGAAGGATAAATGGAGGAATCTGGTCAACCGGCGCTTTGCCGACTTCATCCACAAGGACGATTTTCTCCCGCTGATTAGTGAAGACCGTGTTCCTTTTCCGGTGGAGGCGATGATTCATATGGGCGCCTGTTCCTCGACGACGGAGCGCGACGCCGATTACCTCTGGCAAAATAATTATGCCTATACCCGCAAACTGGCCGCATGGGCTTTGAAACAGGGAATCCGGTTTATTTATGCCAGCTCCGCTGCGACTTATGGCGATGGCACGCAGGGCTTTTCCGACGAGCACGATAAAATAGCCGCTTTAAAACCCATTAACATGTACGGCTATTCCAAACAGGTTTTCGATTTATGGATTCTGAAACACTACTTGACCAGCAAGGTTGCCGGCATCAAGTTTTTCAATGTTTTCGGCCCCAACGAATACCATAAGGAAGATATGACCAGCGTCATTTTTAAAGCCTTCCGGCAAATAAAAGAAACCGGACAAGTAAGGCTGTTCAAATCCTACCTGCCGCAATATGCCGACGGCGGCCAGTTGCGCGATTTCGTTTATGTTAAAGACTGCGTCAATGTCATGTGGTGGCTCCTGCAGCGTCCGGAAGCCAACGGCATTTTTAATCTCGGCACCGGCCGGGCCCGCACCTGGAATGATTTGATCAAGGCCGTATTCGCGGCTATGGATATGCCGCCCAATATCGAATATATCGCAATGCCGGAGGGCCTGCGCAATCAATACCAGTATTTCACCCAGGCCCAAATGGCCAAGCTCAAAAAAGCCGGCTGCCCCGCGGAATTTGCCCCACTGGAAGATTCCGTGCGCGATTATATCGTCAACTATTTGCAGCAGGCCGACCCACATTTAGGGAAATAAGATGTCCTAGACCAGGACTTAACTTTACAGGCAGTGTAATTCCAATTCTACCTCGACCATTGTTACACCTACTAATACTTGCTTTGAACGATACTAAAAAATTGATAATATCTATTTGAAATTGCCAATGATAAACGAATATAGTCGTTAAACTAGATATCCTTTTACAAGCATATCTATTACTTATATGTTTCTAAGCTCTTTTGACCCATAATATATATTTTATCCAGCCAGTCTTTGACCTCCATAAATTTAACAGCGGCTCTCTTCATCAATTTGGGAACCTCCTTGCCGAGTATTTGTAAATATTCCTCGAATTTAATCGGGTGTGTTATGATGCTCTTTGCATTTAACAAATGCTCTTTTCCGATGCGGGAAATAATACCCTCCGCATCTGGTGCAACGATTTCAATTGATATTTCTCCTTTTCTGGAATCAAGTATCTTTCTGAGAAGTTCCAATGGCCTGGTATCAGTCGGGGGAAAAGAATAACCTATAATTACAATCTTTTCGGCAGTTCTCATAAGATCCGCTGAAAGTTGCCAGAGATGCTCAATCTTTGATTGATAGATATCATATTTCTTCTGCCGAACAGGTGTAATCAATACTGGTGATGACAGAATGCCGTCTCCAGAGGGCTCTTCAAACGGAGAGAATATACCAATAGGAGTAAATCTAGCCCACATTCGATTAGGGCCAGGAGAAAGCTGCTTGTGTGAGAAAAAAGCACCTGGTATATTGGGAGGATAGTAACAATAACATATTGGTACGTAACCACCTCTCCATCGACTTTTATACGTCTCATAGGGAAGAGTTGTCTGCCAATATAGGAAAATATTGTCAGACTCTGGAACAGAAGACGTATAGTCAAAAGTTTCTAAATGAATAAATGTAAAGGGAACAAGCCAATTTGCCGACCCGTGTAGTTTTAGCAATTTCCAGTTAGTTTGAAAACCTGGAGATGCTTCAACACTTTGTTTCCAGGTACCATCCAGGACAGATGAGAAGGAAAGGCCATATCCTTCAGTTGGCGTCCATCCACCAGTGTCTGCTAAGGCTCTATCTAGCAAAGTATCCCAGTTAAAGGTCACAAACGTGTCATTCGGTCCGCAAAAATCAAGAAGGTAGCGATAAGCAGATTCAGAGGGTCCATTCTGTGCTTCGTTGATGACATTAGCAAAAATGAAGTTCATATTGCCAAATACAGCAGCTAAGGAAATGGCTTTAAGCATGTCCTTTTCAGCTAATCTCTTTTTCTTTTTCCTTTCTATCAGTGTGTTTAACTCGGTTTCAATAGATGTCATGAAGTCTTCAATATTTTCTGTCCACAGCGACACTTCAAGAGGGTTTACACCTCTATAGTGAGTTAAAAAGGAAATCAAAGGCCCAACATGAGCGTTGAAACCATCTGTAGTTGGTAGTGCATTAAAAGCATTAAAAAAACCATTAGCAAGTGGGACACGAACGCCCCTTGAATTCAAGTTATAATGATGAGAAGCTCCTGCCCCGAAGATCCATACAGTTTTTGGACATTCGGCCATAACTTTCGCGCGATCCCTTGGAGAAAGGTTTATCCAAGAAAATTCTAGAAAGCCTTCATCCACATTTTCAAGATCTACACCGTTCATAACTGTCCCGGTAACACTTAGAGATTTATATATTGGAACGACAACTCCACAAATATACATGGTAAGAGGCGCGGGTCATCGCATCAGTTGGTTTTTTACTGGGCAAACTTTATTACAATTATATCAAATTACCCATATTGAAACTGCTAATTCTGCCAACTCCACTTGACGTTTTTCTATTTCACTTTCAGACCAATCGGATATTTTGCATAATTCTCTTGTAAGCTTGTATTTTGAATTCTTGTAAATAGTCTTCTTATATGAAAACTCCCTACTTTCACAATCGCGATTCATCGGTTCCGTCAAAATTGTCAAATTTCCAATCTTAGATATATGCTCTTTTAAAAACTCTGTAGACCGCACTTTAGGTGGCCATTTAGCTCCTGGCTTTTTTGGAAGAATGTGTTCAACCGAAAGAGTTTCAGGATTTGGGATGAGGCTTTTATCTTTTGAAGTAACGACCTCCAGCTTTGCGAATAAGTATTTGATTATGCGTGGAGTCGAGAGAGTCTTTTCCTTAAAGGAACTTTTAAATTCATCATCATTCGGCCAAATATTTAGAAGTAAGTCTTTTACATCCTTCATTTTGGAATCGGGCTTTCGCATGGCACTGCTAGCCCTTGCATATGCTGTTTCAAGGTTTCCAGTGCCTTTGGCGCAAATGATACTATAACGGAAGGTAAGGTTCGTGATCCAATTCAAAACCGTCGATAACTCCTTTGGTTTCGAAAAATACGTAGAGAGAATCAAAGGGTAACACTGGATTGGTCCCAGTAAAAGGATGTCCTCCAAGAGCTGTTGACATTTTGGGCCAAATGATGACCAAATCTCGTGATCGGGGTTGCGTATGGCATCGTAAATAGTGGCAGCTTCATGTAAATTTGTTATGTATTCTATAGCTTTTGGATTACTACGGACTTCAGCTTTAATTTTCTTATATAATTCTCTTTCTCTCGTCTGTCCATATTTGCTCATCCATTCGTGTCTGATAAAAGTTTTCATGTACTCTTGACCTATTAGCGTCACAATCTGAGTCCATCTGCTTTTTGCCTCTTCAATCCTCTTCCCCGCTTTGCTAAAAAGAAAGTTCTTCAACATATCTGATAGAGTAAGATCTATGCCTCTATCATTTAATGTTTCAAATAGAACATATGCTGAATCTTCATTGTTCGTAATAATCTGAATACCTGAAATGTTGTCTGTTATTTTTTCCACAAGAGTAGATAGATAAACCGTATTACTAAAATTAGTCGACCCCTTTTTAATAAGATCATAAAACATGATGTAAGTGCGGGCTAATAGTCGATTACTCTCCATTAGCTCTTTATTTCGGGATATTGCTGATATTTCTGTATATTTCTTTTTTGTATCTATTATTTGACAATATAACTCATTATCCGTCTCATTGAGGGAGAGTTTAGGTGAAGCTTCCAGACTCTTTAGATCACGCGAACAAAGATAATGAGTCTCAACATGCTGGGCACGTGCTTTATCATCGATAGCTGCAAACCCATCTCGAATCGCTGCTAAAAGTAGGGATACTGTCGCTAATCTTTGTTGACCATCAACAACTTCTAATGAATTGTCAGCTTTCTGGATAAAAACCATCGAACCCAAAAAATATTGCTCTTGACCATCGTATAAAATGGTCTGAATATCTTCCCAAAGGTCATCAATCTGAGCTTTAGTCCAGGAGAAACTCCTTTGATATGCTGGTACTCGGAGAGGACGTTTATCACCTAATATTGCGCCTATTGAACGCTCTTCAGATTTGATCGATGCAGATTGACTTAGCGGCATATGATCTCCATTTCTGTTTAAATTTTTATGTATTTTACGCCCAACAATTAATATATGAACTTCGCTTTTTCCGATAAGTTGAATATCATGATAGCACTATTCATTTTTTTTAAAAGAGGAAATCACTCAGCAATATGGATTGAAGTCTTGCATTTCACCAAAATCAACGATTTGTTTATTTCAGGAAGAAATCGTGATCAGAGACCGTCGTTATATCCACTGTTAAGCAAACTCCGTCCATCGACAAACAAGAAGAGTTTCCCCTTCATTATTGCCGCTAAAAAAGCAAGACCCCGCCGCTGATACCAGCGCCTTGGAAAAAGAAATAGATCTGTTAGTTTATCAGCTTTACGGCCTGACGGCAGAAGAAATTAAAATCGTGGAGCAAAATAACAATTAATGAAAATATAGACAACGTTTGTGTGCTATTTACTGCTTGCGTATTCTGATAGAATACAACGGAATACAAACAGGAGGTGAATAAAAATGTCCAAGACAGTAACTCTGCGTTTTACTGATAAAAATTACGACCTTTTCCGGATTTATGCGGAAAGAGATCATCGAACCTTGTCCAATTTTATTGAAACATCCGTGCTGCGTTTTATTGAAAACGAGTTGCATTGTGATGACATAGAAATGGAACAAATAAAAAATGACGCTGAATTAAATGAAAACCTGAAGAAAGGTCACGAGGATTTTCTGACGGGGCGGGGCTCCTTCGTTGAATGAATACAGGATATTCGAAACCGATAATTTTAAAAAACAAATCAGTAATCTTGATCAACATCAAGCAGAACAATTGTACCTCAAAATCAAAAAGCTTATTTATCCGCAACTGCGCCAGGAACTTCATTATGGGCCGAACATTAAAAAGCTGAAAAGTTATGATCCGGAAACATGGCGCTATCGCCTGGGAAATTACCGCATCTTTTTTGAAATTGACCACTCAGAAAATATTGTCGCCATTATTGCCATTAAGTTAAGAAAAAATGCGTATTAAAGCCGGCTTACGCATTAGAAGGGGATCAGTAAAATACAAAAAATGAACATAGTCTTTGCGGTGAACCAAAGCCCAGAGCAAAGCGATGGGGTAGTGAAGCAATCTAAGTATCTGATTTTGTGCGATTGCTTCGTCATTTTGTTCCTCGCAAAGTCTGGGTGGCGGAAAGACTAAAGAAAGCGTCCTGATGTTCATACTAATATTCCTGAGTAAAAGCCGGTGTCTGCCGCTGATCTTCACTCTGAATATTCCAAATTAATGGGCGAAGAAATAAAAAATCGTGGAAAGTTAAATGCCCCGGTTTATTATTTCTCCTGTACCTCATTATATCTGAAACAGCTTGTGATGTGGTCATTGACCATGCCCACCGCCTGCATGTGGGAATAGCAGATGGTTGAACCTACGAATTTAAAACCCCTTTGCATCAGGTCGCGGCTCATTTTGTCGGACAGCGGTGTCCTGGCCGGTATCTCTGTAATTGTTTTCCAGGCATTCTGAATGGGTTTGCCTTCAACGAAGCTCCACATATAGCGGTCAAAGCTGCCGAATTGCTGCTGCACCTGCAAAAAGGCGCGGGCATTGGTAACGGCTGCGCTGATCTTCAGGCGGTTCCTGATAATCCCGGGGTTTTCCAGGAGACGAGCGATTTTTCCGGCATTATATTCCGCGATTAAAAGCGGGTCGAAGCCGTCAAAGGCTTTACGGTAATGTTCTCTCTTTTTCAGAATGGTTATCCAACTCAGGCCCGCCTGGGCCCCTTCCAGGAGGAGAAATTCAAAAAGAAGTCTATCGTCGTGAATAGGTTTCCCCCATTCTTTGTCATGGTAGTCTATGTATATTGGGTCGGTGCCGGCCCAGGAGCATCTTTTCATATTAGTCCGCTTCTTATTTAAATGGATCAGGATTTCACCTGCTGCATGAATTATAGGTAGGCTGGACATGATCGTCAAGAAAATATCGGGTCACAAAATTAGTTTGAAAGTTATATTCCATAATATATACTGACAAAAACAATCCCAACAAGCTGAACAACGAACTGGCTCAAGACAGGAAGACCTAAGAAACGCTTATGGCATCAAAACAAAAAAATATTGATATGAGCGCATATCGGGCGCATGATATGCGCAAGTAAAGGGAAACTTAAAGATGCCGAAAAGTCAATTCAATATAACAATGGATCACGATTTGATTGAATTCGCCGAAGCGTACACTGAAGAGCAGAGCACAACAGTATCCGAGATATTCGAGTTTATCCTGAACTGCATTACGGAGAGAAAATGAAAAGAAAAGTTGTTTGCATCATTCCTGCGCGTTATGAATCGAGCCGCTTTCCGGGGAAGCCGCTGGCCGATCTGTGCGGCAAACCCATGATCCAGCATGTCTATGAACGCGTCGCGCAGGCCAAAGCTGTGCCTTATGTGGCTGTGGCCACCGATGACGAGCGCATTTTTGCCGCCGTGGTAAAATTTGGCGGCAAGGCGATAATGACGGCCGCGACGCACCGTTCCGGCACCGATAGAATTGCCGAAGCCGTAGCGGCATTGAAACTTGCACCGGATACAATTGTTGTGAATATTCAGGGTGATCAGCCGATTTTTGAGCCGGTACAGGTGGATGAAGTCATTGCTCCGCTCATCGCCGACCCCTCTTTAACCATGTCCACCCTGATTTACAAAATAGTGCTGGCGGAAGAAATCACTCATCCCCATGCCGTCAAAGTTGTGCTTAATCATCAGAACTTCGCCCTTTATTTTTCCCGGGCGACAATTCCGTATGTCCGCGATAAAAAACTAACCGCTGACTATTATAAGCATCACGGCATTTATGCCTATCGCCATGATTTTCTTGAGCAATTTACAAAACTCCCCGAGGGAAAGCTCGAAAAACTAGAAGCGCTGGAGCAGTTGCGCGCCCTGGAATACGGGTACAAGATCAAAGCGGTCATCACCGCCCATGATTCCGTAGAGGTGGACAATGCCCAGGAGCTGGAGCGGGTGCGGCGCATTCTGGAGTCGAGAGAATAGAGGGGCATGAAAATGAGCAAAAATAAATCCGTAAATAAAGCGATCTGGTTTTGTCTGTTTTTTTTGCTGCTGGGGGGAGCGTGCTTCAGCGACGCGGCCGAAATTGACGAAAAAATAGCGTACTGCGCCAAGTTGAAGGGTGACGATGCGGCCAGATTGAAATGCTTCGATGATCTGGCTCGCCAGGCGGCCGCTGCCCCGGACGTCACCGGCCGGAGCACTGCCGCCACAACTGCTTCCGGCGAGGCCCTGAAGGGGACAAAAAATATTTCGGTTATGACGCAGCATTGGGATATGGAACTCAGTCCCCAAAAGCAAAAGAAATTTTTTGTCCTTTGGCCTTACCGCTCCAACTACTTCCTGCCGGTGGCCTATAATTCAACACCCAATGACGATATCGGCCTGGAATTTGACTCGAGAGCAAAAGCGCAGCACAATGAAGTCAAGTTCCAGCTCAGTTTTAAATTTAAGCTCTGGGAAGATATTTTCCGGGGGAAACTAAAGGATGAAATTGCGGAAAATACCGGCATTAGAGGCGTCGATATCTGGCTTGCCTACACCCAGCTGTCATTCTGGCAGCTTTATAATGATGCTTTTTCTTCGCCTTTTCGCGATACCAACTATGAGCCGGAACTGCTTTTTAATTTTCGCATTCAGCGGGACATTCCCGGTTTGGGGGGAACAAAGTTGCAGTTTGTCAACCTTGGTTTTAATCATCAGTCCAATGGCCGCTCCGAGCCGCTTTCGCGCAGTTGGAATCGTCTGGTGGCCAATGTCGGCCTGGAGAAAGGCAGCTTTGGTCTGCAGTTGAAGGCTTGGTACCGCATCCCTGAGGCTGATGAAAAGGACGACAATCCCGATCTTTCCCGCTATCTGGGCTACGGGGAGTTATGGGGCACATATTACTGGCACAGGCACCGGTTTGGAGTCATGCTGCGCAACAACCTCCGCGGCAGCCATAATTTGGGCGCCGTGCAGCTGGACTGGAGCATTCCGCTGTCCATGATCTGGAGTGAGGTGGGCGACAAATTCAGCTTCTATGTCCAGTATTTCAACGGTTATGGAGAAAGCCTTCTGGACTATAACCAAAGCGTCAATCGGATCAGCGCCGGTTTTATGCTGGCGGATTGGAATTAATCCTTAAAAATAGCCCCCGTCGCAGCGGAAGTCACCAGCTTAGCATAACGCGCCAGATAACCGCTGGTGATGGTCGGCTGAAAAGCCTTCAATACTTTCCTGCGCTTTGCCAGTTCCTGGTCGCTGACTTTTAAGGTCAAAGTTTTGGCCGGAATATTGATGGCGATAATGTCGCCTTCTTGCACTAAAGCCATCGGTCCGCCCTCCGCCGCTTCGGGAGAGATGTGCCCGATGGCCGCTCCCTGCGTACCCCCGCTGAAGCGTCCGTCCGTTAACAGCGCCACGGTTTTATCCAAACCCATGCCGACAATAGCCGATGTCGGCCCCAGCATTTCCCGCATGCCCGGCCCGCCTTTGGGTCCCTCATAGCGGATGACAACGATGTCACCGGCCTTGATTTTGCCGCCTAAAATGGCGGCTATAGCGAGGTCCTCCGCATCGAAAACCCGTGCTTTGCCTTCATTAATTTGCATGGCGGGGGCGACAGCCGATTGTTTGACGACCGCACCGTCCGGCGCCAGATTGCCGCGTAAAATGGCGATGCCGCCCTGGGTGGAATAGGGGTTATTTAACGGCCGGATAACCTGCTCATTGAGTACGCGGGCGTTTTTTAAAGTGACTTCCACTGTTTTGCCCGTGACGGTCAGACATTTTTTGTCAATGATACCCAGAGAGCTGATGACCTTCAGGACGGCCTGAATGCCGCCCGCGGCATCCAAATCTTCAATATGATGTGGACCGGCCGGGCTCAGCTTGCAGAGGTTCGGCGTTTTTTCACTGATTTTATTAAAAAGGTTCAAATCGAGTTTAATGCCTGCTTCGTGCGCAATCGCCGGAATGTGCAAAACAGTATTGGTTGAACAGCCCAGTGCCATATCGACGGCAATCGCGTTTTTAAAGGCCGCCGGCGTGGCAATATCGCAGGGCCGAATATTTTTCCTGTAGAGTTCCATTATTTTCATGCCGGCATGCTTGGCCAGCCGACGGCGCGCCGCCTGCACGGCGGGAATGGTACCGTTGCCGGGCAGCCCCAGACCAAGCGCTTCGGTTACACAATTCATGGAATTGGCCGTGAACATTCCGGAACACGAGCCGCAACCGGGGCAGGCGCAGTCTTCGAGCTGCTTCAATCCGTTCTGGGTGAGGCGTTTGGCTTTCACGGCCCCGACCCCTTCAAATACACTGATCAAATCAACGGCTTTTCCTTCCAACTTCCCCGCCAGCATGGGGCCGCCGCTGATGAAGATTGCCGGAATATTCAGACGCAAAGCGGCCATCAGCATCCCGGGGATGATTTTGTCGCAATTCGGGATAAAAACCAGCGCATCGAAAGGATGGGCCGTGGCCATGATTTCAATGGAATCGGCGATTAATTCGCGGCTCGCCAGCGAATATTTCATGCCGGCATGTCCCATGGCGATGCCGTCGCAGACGCCGATGACCGGAAACTCCACCGGCGTGCCGCCGGCACGGCGAATGCCGGCTTTGACATCCTGAGCAATTAAATCCAGGTGAATGTGGCCGGGAATAATTTCATTGGCGGAATTCACGACGCCAATCAGCGGCCCGGCAATTTCTTCGTCGGTATAACCCATGGCTTTAAAAAGCGACCGATGCGGTGCCCTTTCCAACCCTTTTTTCATGAGATCGCTGCGCATAATAGTTTCTCCCTTATCGTACTAACAATTATTAATGATCTCATATTAGAAACGACATTTGTTTTATAAAATCCCTCCTGCCTCCCTTTACAAAAGGGAGGAACACCCCTCGTTTGTAAAGAGGGGATGGGGGAGATTTCTTAAACATGTTCATTCTATTTTGCGACCATTAATAACAGCATGTAAAAAGATCCAGCTTTTATTTTTTCCTTTTTTCCGGCCGCAAAGCGCGGACGGCTGCTCCGGCCTGCCACATTTCGGATTCACGCATTTCCGTAAGTTCGGCATCCAGCTTCACCTTATAATCGACGGCGCTGTTGGCTTTCAGAACAATCGCTGTTTCCTTGCCCGCAGCCACGGAATTATATAATTCGGCGAACACAGGTTCGACCGCCCGGCGGAATTTATGCCGCCAATCCAGTGCGCCGCGCTGTGCCGTGGCGCTGCAGTTTGCGTACATCCAATCCATGCCGTTTTCGCCAACCAGGCGAATCAGGCTCTGAGTCAGCTCCTCGACTGTTTCGTTAAAAGCTTCGCTGGGAGTGTGGCCGTGTTTGCGCAATTCGTTATATTGCGCTTCCATCATGCCGGCCAACGCGCCCATGAGTACGCCGCGCTCGCCGGTCAAATCGCTGTATACCTCCATCTGGAAGGTAGTGGGGAAAAGAAAACCGGAACCGATGGCGATGCCCAGCGCCAATGTCCGCTCCAGGGCGCGGCCGGTTGCATCCTGATGAACGGCGATGCTGCTGTTGATGCCGCTGCCGTCGAGAAAATTCCGCCGGACGCTGGTGCCGGAACCCTTGGGGGCCACCATAATGACGTCGACAAAATCGGGGGGAACAACGCCGGTCTGGTCTTTATAGACAATGGAGAATCCGTGGGAAAAATAAAGAGCATCCCCTTTTTTCAGATTTGCTTTGACCTGGGGCCAGAGCATCATCTGGGCGGCGTCGGAAACGAGATATTGAATAATTGTGCCGCGCTGGATCGCCTCTTCAATGGGGAAAAGAGTTTTTCCGGGCACCCAGCCGTCGGCGACCGCTTTATCCCAAGTCTTTTTATTCTCTTTACGTTGTCCGATGATGACATTAATACCGTTGTCTTTCATATTGAGAGCCTGCGCCGGGCCTTGCACGCCGTAGCCGATAACCGCAACAATTTCATTTTTTAAAACTTCCTGTGCTTTTTTTATCGAAAATTCTTCCACTGTAATCACATCTTCCATTGTGCCGCCAAAATTAATTTTTGCCATAAGATCACTCCTTAGTATATTAATTTCACCTTTTATTTTTTGATTTTTTTATCTTTAAGGTTCCAGGCCGAGTGCGACCAGACCTGTCCTGGTTATGTCGGCAATGCCCAGCGGCTCCAGGCGGGCGAGGGCAAAGTCGATTTGCTGCTTGTCGCCGCTGATTTCTAAAATGACGTACGTTGCTGCCGAGACTAATACTTTCCATTTATAGGTGTCAATTGCTTTCTTGATCTGCTCTGAATTGTCCGCGGTCACATTCAGGCGGATGAGAATCATTTCCCGCTGAATGGATTCGACGTTGGTTAAATCATCTACCCGGATAACATCGACGAGCCGACGCAGTTGATTTTCAATGCGCGTAATTGTCGCTTGATTACCGATGCTCTGCATCACAATTTTTGATATTTCATACTGGGTTGTCGTATTCACACACAAGCTTTCAATATTGTATCCTTTACCTCCCAGCGTTCCGGCAATCCTCGCCAGCACATCCGGCTTATTGTAAACGAGGATAGAAATAAGATGCTCTTTTTTTTCCATGATTTCTTTACCTTTCTTTTCATAATTTAATTAATCATCTCTCGATCCAGAGTCATCTCGCTGATGGAGGCGCCGGGGCGCACCATCGGATAGACGCATTCTTCCCGGGCAACGTGGAAATCCATCAGCACCGGCTTATCGATTGCCAGTCCCTGGCGTAAAGTTGATTCCACCTCTTCCGGTTTTGTAGCGCGTAAACCGACGATGCCGTAAGCTTCAGCCAGTTTTACAAAGTCAGGCGCATAAGTCATATCTGTAAAGGAATAGCGTTTTTCATAGAAAAGCTCCTGCCACTGGCGGACCATACCAAGATAGTTGTTGTTCAATAAAACAATTTTTACGTTGATTTTGTATTGGGCGGCCGTGGCCAGTTCCTGGATGTTCATTTGAAGGCTGCCATCGCCGGCAATATCCACCACCTGTCTGTCGGGAAGTGCACTTTTCACACCGATCGCCGCCGGCAGGCCGTAGCCCATGGTGCCCAGTCCGCCGGAGGAGATGAAGGTATTCGGCTGATCAAAAGGGAAAAACTGCGCCGTCCACATCTGGTTTTGTCCGACTTCCGTGGTGATGATGACATTGCCCTGCGTTATTTTATATAATGTTTCAATGACATGCTGCGGTTTAATGACCTGGCTGTTTCGGCAATAGCTCAAAGGGACTTTTTCTTTCCAGCCGGCAATTTGCCCAAGCCAGGCCCGGCGCTCCTCCTTGTTCGGTGCGTAGTTATGTTCCGTCAGATACTTAAGCATGATCTGCAGGGCGGGCCGGCATTCGTCGACAATCGGCAGATCCACGACAATATTTCTATTGATGGAAGAGGGATCAATGTCGATTT